>ENA-ORNF01000692-ORNF01000692.1-human-gut-metagenome-genome-assembly--contig:-NODE-692-length-33196-cov-4.036541_pt1 | contig 33196 bp, 49 predicted proteins | sample MGYA00242110_ERZ509012 | MGnify/ENA primary metagenome ERZ509012 (study PRJEB26280, sample SAMEA2338714) | human gut metagenome | biome: human gut; feature: human-associated habitat; material: faeces...
AATCTTCAAGTTTATCTTTGACTGCCATTTTAATGTCACCGATTGCATCTTGGAAAGCGTCATCAAATTCTTTAGGCAATATCATTTGATAACCATAGCCACAGCTGATAACGTTGGCACCTCTATCATATAGATTAGATGTCAAGCATTTAGTTTTGTTCTTACCTGATTTGATGTTGCCTATACAACCAGAGCCTTTGCCAACGAACCCATGGATGTTTCTACTAAAGTGTCTATCTCTATGTTTCTTTACGTCTATAGAGCTTTCACCTAGGGCTCTGACGATATTGACAAAGTCATTAATAAATATGTCATATTCTTCTGCTGTCGTACTCATGCTAAACTTTTGAATTTGTTCAACACAAGCTTGGATTTCAGCTTCTGATATTAAACTTAGTTGTCTTTTCATGCCAAAACGATTAGTCATAGTTACTTGATTGTCTTTGTTATATATAGTAGTTATCTTGCCTCCTTTTAATGCTTTAACTGAACTTACTTTTTTCATTTTGGCAAGTTCTTTTAGTGGTATCAGCATTTCTGCTAATAGATTTAAACCTATTTCTGTCATGCTTCCTTTTTCGTCAAATATTTGAGTCATTCCTAATTTTTTTCCTATTAATGCTTTTTTCATCTTTATTTCTCCTCCTATTGGCTGATCTGCTAATTCTAAACTGCGTCTCGCATTGTTAAGCTTCGTCGTCATTTTCTCGCCGTACATAAGTACTGCCTCGAAAATTTCTCCTCGCTTGCCTAGCGATACTTGTTTATAATTACCATCTACTACTTATCAGCGTGGTTTTCGATTTTAATCTTTATATATTTGAAACTAGTTTTTTAGGAAATGCGATTATTACTTTTTTTAAATATTATTTTATTCCTTTATATATTATCTTTATTATTATATCAATCATTGTTATGATCTTAATTATTTTAGGAAGATTTCAAAAGCAAACAATGAAACCCATAAAAGTTTTAGATGGACCTAATGTAGTAAATGACAATATTTTGATAAAAAATAAACAATTAAGTATTCGTTCTTTAACAAAAGAAGATGTTAATGACTTGTTAAAATGGTTAACAAATGAAAAAGTATTAGAATTTCATGATGGACGAGATATTGTATACAATGAAAAGTTGATATATAAACATTATTTTAATGATAAAAATATAAAAAGACTTATTTTATTGAAAAATGAAGAATCCATTGGATATTTACAGTATTATCCAATTACGAAAGCAGAATGTAATAAGTATGGGTTTGAAAATGATTCATTAGTTTATGGTATTGATTATTTTATTGGTGTTCCTAAATATTTTAATAGAGGTTATCAAGTAAAATTTCTTAATATGATAAAAGAGGAATTAATGAATAGAAATGTAGATTATTTAGTTGCTGATCCATTGGTAGAAAATGAAAAAGATATAAAAAACTATGAAAAGTGTGGTTTTAAGAAATACCGATTGTTGCCAAATCATCGTTTTCATGAAGGTGAGCGACATGATTGTTATTTAATGATTTATTCAAAGGATGAGTCAAAATTGAAATTAATGAAGGAATCCGAGAAGTAGTGAGTAGCTACTTTTTTTGACAAAAAATTTACAATAATGTACAACAAATACAGTATATGTTTTGTTTTTTTGCACCATTGATAACTTTGTGTTATCATATAGCTGAAAGGAATTTTGATATATGATTAATAAGAAATGGGATATTGTATTGAAAGAAGAAATGCAAAAAGATTATTTTCGACAATTAGGTCATTTTGTAAAGTCTGAATATGCAACTAAGAGATGCTTTCCAGAATACAAAAATATTTTTAATGCGTTACGTTTTACTGATTATGATGAAGTAAAAGTAGTAATTTTAGGACAAGATCCATATCATGGTGAAAAAGAAGCACATGGTTTATCTTTTTCTGTTCAAAAAGGAGTTAAAAGACCTCCATCATTGGATAATATTTTTAAAGAATTATATAATGATTTAGGAATTCGAAGAGAAAATAATGATTTAACGGATTGGGCAAAACAAGGTGTTCTACTTTTAAATTCAATCATGTCTGTTGTGATGGATCATCCTTTATCTCATCAAAACCATGGATGGGAACAATTCACAGATGCAATTATTTCAAAATTAAATGAAAGAGAAAAGCCAGTTGTTTTTGTGTTTTGGGGAAGTTACGCAAGAAGTAAAAAAGTATTAATTACTAATACACGTCATAAAATTATAGAGAGTGTTCATCCATCTCCTTTGTCAGCATATCGTGGCTTTTTTGGAAGTAAACCTTTTTCTAAAATTAATCAATTTTTAATTAAAAATGGCGAATCAAAAATTAAGTGGTGATTATGAACGAAGTATTGAAATTTTTAAAAACATTAGTAAAACATGATGACACTGTTGTAGTAGCGGTATCCGGTGGACCAGATTCTATGGCACTTTTAAATTTATTAATAAAATTGAGAATGAATATTCCAATCCATATTGTATGTGCTCATGTTCATCATAATATAAGAAAAGAAAGTGATAAAGAAAAAGAATTTGTGGAAACATATTGTAAAAATAATGATGTAAAATTTGAATTTTTAAAAATTGAGAAATATCATAATCAGGAAAACTTTCATCAAGAAGCTAGAGCGATTCGATATCATTTTTTTGAACAAATTGTAAATAAATATCATGCACAATATTTAATGACAGCACATCACGGAGATGATTTGATTGAAACAATTTTGATGAGATTGGTGCGAGGCTCATCACTTCGCGGTTATTCAGGCTTTTCTAAAATTAGTTTTATGGGAAATTATCATTTAGTGAGACCTCTTATTACTGTTACTAGAAATGAAATTAATGAATATCTTGAAATAAATAAAATACCTTATGTATTAGATGCAAGTAATCAAAAGGATCAATATACTAGAAATAGATATCGTAAATATGTTGTCCCACAATTAAAAAAAGAAAATATTCATGTGAATGAGAAATTTTTAAAATTTAGTGAGATGATACTTCAAAGTTATGAATATATCAATTCGGTAGTAAAAGAAAAGCAAGGAAGGGTATTTGATGACAATTTCATTAATATAGAACAATGGAAAAAAGAAAATTCATTTTTACAACGACAAATTATTCAATATGTATTAACTTTTATTTACAAGGATAATTTAGACATGATTAATGATAGACATGTGCAAAATATACAAAAATTTCTATTAACTGCTAATCCTAATTCATATTTAACATTGCCTTGTTCTATCGTTTTGACAAAAGAATATGATCGTGCATTATTTGAAAAGAAGAAAAATTATAATTCATATCATTATATATTAGAAGATTGTATTTTATTACCAAATGGATATTCGGTAGAAAAAGTTACAGAAGAAGAAAGTGATAATAATTTTGTTTGCCGATTAGACATAAGCCAAATTCAATTACCAATTATTATAAGAACAAAAAGAAATGGTGATAGAATGAATATTAAGGGATTGAATGGTGCTAAAAAAATTAGTGATATATTTACTGATGAAAAAATTCCAAAAAATCAGCGTGAAATCTGGCCAATTGTAACTGATTCATCTGGAAAAGTACTTTGGTTACCAGGATTGAAAAAATCACAATTTGATAGAACAAAAAATGGAAAGTATGATATAATACTTAAGTATTCTTTAAAAAAGGAGGTTTTTCATGAATAAAAAAGCAATTAAAAAGGGAATATTTCCGTATGTAATATTATTGTTTATTATGTTTTCAATCTTATACTTTTTTAATGTGATGAATCAAAAAGTAAATGTTTTAACATATGATAAATTTATGAATCAAGCAAATAAAGGAAAGGTTGAAGAGGTTGTAATTACTCCTCGTAGTAGAGCAAGTGTTTATGAAATTTCAGGAACTATGAAAGGATATAAAGATAATGAATCTTTCTTTTTAAGAGTTCCATTAGACAGTGATGTTATGTCAGAAATTTTAGAAATACAAAAAAAGGAAGGATTTCAATTAGATACGTCATCTGATCCGGAATCTAGTGCATTTTTGTTATTTTTAGTAAATGTATTACCTATGGTAATTTTAGTCGGAGGAGCTTTTTTCTTGATTACAAGACAAATGGGTAGTGCTAATAAGTCTATGGATTTTGGACGTAGTCGTGCTCGTTTAAATGAAGACAGTAAAAAAGTTACATTTGAAAATGTTGCAGGATTGGATGAGGAAAAAGAAGAAGTTTCAGAATTGATTGACTTTTTAAAAAGTCCAAAGAAATTCCAACGTCTAGGGGCACGTATTCCTAAGGGTGTTTTATTAGTAGGTCCTCCTGGAACAGGAAAGACTTTATTAGCTAGAGCTGTTGCAGGTGAAGCCAATGTTCCATTTTATTATATAAGTGGTTCAGAATTTGTGGAATTATTTGTTGGTGTAGGTGCAAGTCGTGTACGTGATATGTTTAAACAAGCAAAACATAATGCACCATGTCTAATATTTATTGATGAAATTGATGCAGTTGGACGTCAAAGAGGAGCTGGTTTAGGTGGCGGTCACGATGAACGTGAGCAAACATTAAATCAATTATTAACAGAAATGGATGGATTTGGTTCAAATGAAGGTATTATTATCATCGCTGCTACAAACCGTCCTGATGTATTGGATCCAGCATTATTACGTCCTGGTCGTTTTGACCGTCAAGTAACAGTTAATTTACCAGATGTAAAAGGTAGAGAAGAAATTTTAAAAGTTCACGCTAAGGGAAAAACATTTTCTAGCAAGGTGTCATTAAGTAATATTGCAAAAAGAACAGTAGGCTTTAGTGGAGCAGACTTGGAAAACTTATTAAATGAAGCTGCATTATTAGCTGTTCGTCGTAATAAAAATCAAATTACAATGGCAGAAATTGATGAAGCACATGATAGAGTTATGATGGGACCTGCTAAAAAAAGTCATAAATATACAGAAAAAGAAAAGCGTACGGTTGCATACCATGAAGCCGGACATGCGGTTTTAGGTATTAAATTAGATAATGCCAATGAAGTACAAAAAATCACTATCGTTCCAAGAGGAAATGCTGGTGGTTATAATTTAATGTTACCAAAAGAAGAAACTTATTTATCAACAAAACAAGAGCTTTTGGAACGTATTATGGGACTTTTAGGTGGCCGTGTTGCTGAAGAAATTGTCTTTAATGAAATGACAACAGGAGCACATAACGATTTTGAGAAAGCTACTAAAATTGCTAGAGCTATGGTTACTGAATATGGAATGAGTGATTTAGGCCCTGTACAATTTGAACATCAAGAAAGTAGTGTTTTCTTAGGTAGAGATTATAATAAGAGTCGTAATTTTTCTGGTCAAGTAGCATTTGAAATAGATCAAGAACAAAGAAAAATTATCAATGAATGTTATGAAAAAGCAAAAAAAGTAATTAAAGAAAATCGTGATTTATTAGATTTGATTGCAAATGCTTTATTAGAAAATGAAACACTTACTAAGGAACAAATTGATTATTTGGTAGAACATGGCTGTATGCCAGAAGAAGATGTTGCTGAGGTAGAAGATGATAAACAAAGTGAAACAGTAGAAAACTCTAGTGCATCTGATTTTGAAGAATTATCTTATAATGATTTGAGTGAAGAACTTCTGTATGAATTATGTTTAGAAAGAAATATAGAGGTTAACAAAGATATGGATAAAGATACTTTAATCAAATTATTACAAGACGATGACAAAGAAGATGAATAATCTTCTTTTTTTTATAAATTTATTGACTATTTTTAGAGAAATGAGATATAATTGACATATAATAGGAAGAAGGTATTGGTATGAAAAGTAATTTAGCAAAAGCTTCAAAGTTATTGGTATGTTTTTTAGCAATTATTTTTGTTGTAACGGGATGTGGTTGTGATAAAAAAGAAGAAAAGAAAGAAGCACCAAAAGTAGAATCAAAAGTAACTACATTAGAAGATCAGACAATCGAAGGATTAAAAATCACAGGTTTTAGTATTACTTATTCTGAAGGAATTAGTAAAATAGTTGCAAATGTGGAAAATACAACAGATCAAGAAATTAAACTTACTAATATTGGAATTAATTTATATGATAAAGATAACAAATTAATTATTCAAACAGCAGGATATATCGGAGATAGTATTGCACCTGGAGATAATAAACAAATTGTTTCAGATGTAACAGAAGATTTAAGATCAGCAAAAAAAGTAGAATATAAAATTGCAAGATAAGTTCTTGCTTTTTTTATTTGAGACATAGACATTAGTATGAAATTTTGATACAATATAATTTAGATATAATTAGAAAATGGTGGTAATATGGGAAAGATTATTTCACTTGTTAATCAAAAGGGTGGAGTAGGAAAAACAACTTCAAGTATCAATTTAGCATCTTCTTTAGGTGTTTTAAAAAAGCGAACATTGTTAATTGATTTAGATCCACAGGGAAATACAACTACAGGGGTTGGAATTAATAAAGCTGATATTAACAAAAGTATATATGATTTATTAATTGATGAAGCAACATTAGATGAAGTCATGGTAAAAACAAAATATAAAAATTTATATGTAATACCAGCAACAATTAATTTAGCAGGAGTGGATATTGAATTAATTGATAAGAGCAAGTTAGACCCAACATTCGTAAAGGGTGCACAGTTAAAAAAATACTTAGATGAAATTAAAGATGTTTTTGATTTTATTATTATTGACTGTCCACCATCATTAGGTATTTTAACTACAAATGCATTGACTGCATCTGATAGTGTTATTATTCCAGTACAATGTGAGTTTTATGCTTTAGAGGGTATTATGCAATTATTAAATACGATACGTTTAGCTCAGAAAAATTTGAATCCAAAATTAACAATAGAAGGAGTTTTACTTACTATGTTAGACTCAAGAACAAATTTAGGATTAGAAGTTGTGGAAGACATTAGAAGTTATTTCAAAGAAAGTGTATATGACACAATTATTCCAAGATTAGTAAGATTATCAGAGGCACCGAGCCATGGAGAACCTATTTTAGTGTATGATCCACAAAGTAGGGGAACAGAAGCGTATTTAAATTTAGCAAAGGAAGTGATTGAAAGAAATGGAAACTAAAAAGAGAGCTTTGGGTAAAGGACTAGAACAATTATTCAATGCTGAAGCAATAGATGTAAATGAGTTAGAAAAACAGATTTATGAAACAACACCAAAAGAAGAAATTGTGGAACTGGATATTAATCAATTAAGACCTAATCCATATCAACCACGTACAGTATTTAATGAAGAACATTTAGAAGAATTGGCTTCTTCAATTAAAGAACATGGCGTTTTTCAACCAATTATTGTTAAAAAAAGTATCAAAGGATATGATATTATTGCTGGTGAACGTCGTTATCGTGCTAGTAAAATGGCTGGGTTAGATAAAATTCCAGCTATAATTCGAACATTTACAGATAATCAAATGATGGAAATTGCGCTTTTAGAAAATTTACAACGTGAAAATTTAAGTCCAATTGAAGAAGCAAAGGCATATCAAAATATGATAGATCATCTACATTTAACTCAAGATGAATTATCTAAGAAAGTAGGAAAAAGTAGAAGTCATTTAACAAATATGCTTGGCTTATTACGTTTACCAAATGAAGTTCAAGACTTAGTGAATGATGAAAAATTAACAATGGGACATGCTAGAGCATTAAGCAAATTGGAAGATGAATCACAAATTGTTAAAATGGCTCATGAAATTACAGAAAATAAATTACCTGTACGTGCTGTAGAAGAAAAGATTCAAGATAATTCTTTTGAAAAGAAAGTAAAAATTCATCGTAAAGAGACTCCAATAAAATCAGAATATAAATATGCTGAAGATTTATTACGTGATAAGTTAGATACAAAAGTTCGTATTCGTGACAAAAAAATTGAGATTCATTTTACTAATGTAGCAGATTTAAATAGGATATTAGAAATTATTCAAGTTAAGGAGTCATAATTGATGGAAAATATATTAAATATTATAAACGCAATTTCTGAAAAAGTTATGGTTAAAGAAGTTGTTGGACCGATTTTAGTTATTTGTATTTCAATTTTAATTAATGGAGTTATTAAGAATGTTGTTCATCGCTTTTTTCATATTACGAAAAAGAGATTAACTACAAAAGAAGAAAAAAGAACAATCACTGTTGTTTCTTTGATTACCAATATTATTAAATATATTATTATTTTAATTGATGTGATTATCATTTTAGGAATTTATGGTATCCCTACAACATCTATTATCGCATCGTTAGGAGCAGTTGGAGTTGTATTAGGACTTGCTTTACAAGATACGCTAAAAGATTTTGTTTCAGGATTTTTTATGATTACGGAAAATCAATATCGTATGGGAGATTGGGTAGATATTGGAAATTTTCAAGGTGAAGTTATCAATATTGGTTTAAAAACAACGCAAATTCGTGCCTATACAGGCGAAGTAAAAATTATTTCAAATCGTACAATTACAGAAGTAATTAATTATAATTTAGCTAATTCATTAGCAATAGTTGATGTTCCAATTCCATATGAAGAAGATTATGAAAAAGCAGAAGAGGTATTAAAAAAGTTGTGTGATCATTTAACAAATACACTAGAAAAAATCAAAGGTAATGTCACTCTTCTTGGAATTAATGAATATGGAAATCAAGGATTGATATATCGTATTACTGTAGATACAATTCCTACAGAACATTATGGAGTACAAAGAGAAATTAGAAAACAAGTAAAAAAAGTTTTGGATGAAAATAATATCAAAATGGGTTATCCACAGGTGGTGGTGCACAATGGAAAAAGAATATAAACTAGGTAGTATTGTGATGATGAAAAAAGAGCATCCTTGTGGAACAAATGAGTGGCAAATTATTCGCATTGGAGCAGATATCAAAATTAAATGCTGTAAATGCGGGAGAACTATTATGATGCCACGATTTGAATTTAATCGAAAATTAAAAAAAGTATTAGAATTGTAGAAAGGAGACGTTATGAAATTAAATAAAAAAAATAAACAAAAAAGATTAAATCCAATCTTTACTATTGTAATATTAACTTTAATTGTGATGTTAATGAGTCTCCTTTTTTCTTTATTGGGTATTGAAGGGCATAAGACTGCTATTGTGAATAATAGTATAGAATCTTCTATTACTACAGTTAAAAATATATTTTCAACGGATGGTTTTCATTTTTTATTTGGAAATATGGTTCATTCATTTTCTAAATTCGAACCATTGGCATATCTTGTTTTATCTTTAATTGGAATTAGTATTGGTTCTGCTAGTGGATTATTTCAAAAAATGTTTTCTCCTTTAAAGAAAATAAGAATTGGTGTTCTTACATTTTCTTTATTATTAATTTCTATTATATTTAATATGATTGGAGAATACAGTTTTATGTTATTAATTCCTTTGGCAGGGGTTATTTATCAATATGCTGGTAAAAATCCAATGTTAGGAATTATGACTGCTTTTCTTGGAACAAGTATAGGGTATGGAACAAATATTATTTTTACATATGATGATTATTCACTTGGCATGTTAACACAAATGGCAGCAAATGTTTCTGTAGATGAGGATTATACTTTTAATTTGTTATCGACAAGTATTATATCTCCTATATCTACACTTATTTTGTCGTTTATAGGGACTATTATTATTACAAAATTTTTGGCACCTAAATTACCTAAAAAATGTCATATTGATGATAGTGTAGAATATCATGATTCTAAAATAGCAGCACGTATGAGTGGAATTTTATTTTTGATTTTGTTGGCTGTTATTGCATATATGATTATTCCAGGGTTACCTGGTTCTGGAGTTTTATTAGATACTCATGAAACTGAGTATATTGCTCAATTATTTAGTGCTAATGCACCATTTCGTACAGGAAGCATTTTATTGATTACTGTTATGTTAATATTTTGTTCTTTTGTATATGGCTTACTTTCTGGAAATTTAAAATCTACAGAAGATTGTGGTTTAGGTTTATCAAAAGAATTTAAGAACGTCGGATATTTATTTGTATTATTATTTTTTGTTTCAAATATGTTATCAATTTTGGAATGGACTAACTTGGGTAGTGTAATTACGACAAGATTAGTGGATTTCATTAGTACTCTTCAAATTTCGGGAATTCCATTGATTATTTCTGTATTTATCATTATTATAATAGCCAGCATTTTGATACCTGGAAATATAGAAAAGTGGACTTTATTATCCCCTGTTGTAGTTCCATTATTTATGAGAGCAAATATTACACCAGATTTCACACAGTTTATTTTTAAAGCAGCAGATGGTATAGGAAAAAGTATTTCATTATTTTTTGTATATTTTATTATTATGGTAGGGTTTTTACAAAAATATAATGCAGAAAGAAAAGAAGAAATTACTTTATTTGGAACTTTAAAAATATTAGCCCCATCTATTTTATTATTTACAATTGTATGGATTATGATTATAATAGGATGGTATTTAGTTGGTTTACCACTTGGGGTAAATACGATGCCAACGTTATAGGGAGGAATAGGTATGAGTTTAACAGCTGGAATTGTAGGTCTTCCTAATGTGGGAAAATCTACATTATTTAACGCAATTACCAAAAAACATATTTTAGCAGCTAATTATCCATTCGCAACAATAGAACCAAATGTTGGAGTTGTTACAGTTCCTGATAAACGTTTAGATGTATTAACTGAATTAGTTCATCCTGCTAAAACTATCGCAACAACTTTTGAATTTACAGATATTGCAGGTTTAGTAAAAGGAGCTTCAACAGGTGAAGGATTAGGTAATAAATTTCTAAGTCATATTCGAGAAGTTGATGCAATTGTGGAGGTTGTAAGATGCTTTGAAGATGGTAACATTACACATGTTGAAGGACAAATAGATCCAATTCGTGATATAGAGATTATTAATGTAGAACTTATTTTAGCTGATTTAGAAGTAATTGATGGTAGATTAAATCGTTTAGGAAAAAAAGCAGAAATGACAAAAGATAAAGCTACTATTTTAGAAGTGGGACTTTTGAAAAAAGTAAAAGAAAATTTAGAAAAAAATATTCCTGCTCGTGCATTAGAATATAATGAAGATGAATTAAGATTGTTAAAGTCATTTAATTTATTAACGATGAAACCAATCATATACGTTTCTAATGTTAAGGAAAATGAAATTACATCTGAAAACCAATATGTTAAAAAAGTACGTGATTATGCAAGTAAAGAACAAGCAGAAGTGATTGTAGTTTGTGCAAAAATTGAAGAAGAATTAAGTGAATTAGATGAAGAAGATAAAATTTTATTTTTACAAGATTTAGGACTCAATGAAAGTGGATTAGATCAATTAATTAGAGCAACTTATTCTCTTTTAGGGTTAGCTACTTATTTTACAGAAGGAAAAGATGAAGTGAGAGCATGGACTTTTAAAAAAGGAATGAAAGCTCCTGAATGTGCAGGAATTATTCATACTGATTTTGAAAGAGGATTTATCAAAGCAGAAGTTATTAGCTATGATGATTTTGCAGCTCTAAAGTCAGAAAAAGCAGTTCGTGAAGCTGGAAAATTACGTTTAGAAGGAAAAGATTATGTGATGCAAGACGGTGATATTTGTTTATTTCGCTTTAACGTATAAAACTATTACATTTGTAATAGTTTTTTTGTCAAGAAAACAAAACATATACTCAAAATAGCGCATATTTTGTAAACCGATTTCATAAAAATATTATAAGTAAATAGTTATGAATAAAAAAGGATATTAAACAACCCATTGTTTTTTAAAATTTGTTCTTTACAATTGATATGATATTTGTTATAATCTTAGACGAGTATGAATTTACTCCTTGCTTTTGTTATCAAAAGCCATTAAGTCCATAAGGAGGTGTAGAAAATGAGAGAATATGAAATTATGTTTATCGTAAGACCAACGTTATCAGAAGAAGATACTAAAAAAGTAATTGAAAACTTTAAAAATATTATTACAAATCATGGAGCTACAATTACTGGTGAAACTGATATGGGACAAAGAGAATTAGCTTACGAAATTAAAAAATGCAAAAGCGGATATTATTACGTATTAACTTTAAGTGCAAATGATGATGCTGCTATCAAAGAATTCGATCGTCTTGCATTAATTAGTAATGATGTAATTCGTCATTTAATTACTAAAATTGAAAAATAAAAGGAGATACGTTATGAATCGAGTATTATTAATTGGAAGACTAACAGCCAAACCAGAATTAAGATATACAGCTTCTAATTTACCATTTTCACGTTTTTCTGTTGCAGTAAATCGAACTTTTAGTAATCGTGACGGTGAACGAGAAACTGATTTTATCAATATTGTTGTTTGGCGAAAACAAGCAGAAAATGTTTGTAATTATTTAGATAAAGGAAGCCTTGTTTCTGTAGAAGGAAGACTTCAAACTAATAACTATGAAGATAAGGATGGAAATAAAAGATATTCTATGGAAGTTGTTGCTGATTCAGTACAATTTTTAGAAAGCAAAGCACAACGTGGAAATCGTGTTAATGAAGCAAGCCCATATGATTATCAACAACCATCTTCAACTCAAACAGGAAATTATACAAATGATGTCAATGTCGAAGATGATCCATTTGCTGATTTCGGAGACAGTGTATCTATTAGTGATGATTTTCTAGACTAAAGAAAGGATAATGAATCATGGCTGAAGGATTTAGAAAAAGAAAAAAGATTTGCCAAATGTGTGCAGGAAAAGATGTAGATTATAAGAATGTAGATGTAATTAAAAAATACATTAAACCAAATGGTGCAATTACATCAACAAGAATGAATGGAAATTGTAAGTTACATCAAAGACATGTTGCAAATGAAATTAAAAAAGCACGTTTTATGGGATTGATCCCATTCGTAAAATAAGCAATTTTGCTTATTTTTTTTATAAAAAAAACTACCAAATGGTAGTTTATTCAGAAATAGTACACGTTGCTCCAGCGCTTTCTTCTTGTGCTTTTACTTCTTGCAAAGATTTTCCTAGATAAGTTGTTTCTTGTGGGACACTTGTCACGTGACCATGTCCAAAATAAGTTTTTATGATCAATTGATTATTATCAAAAAGTATATCATTTTGATTTTGGTTTTCTAATTTTGCACTATCGTAGCTTCCTTGATCATTGTATTTTTTTGTAATGATATATTCATAAGAAGTTAGTGTATCGTTTTCAAAATTTGAAATAGATAGAACAGAATTTTGGTAATTATCTATTTGTGTAGCTGCTGTGGAACAAGTCATTACTTTTGTTATTACTTCTTCTTTATCTTCATTTTCGTTTTTAGAATCTTGAAGTTCATTTAAAGCATTTGCTTCTTTTATTTGACGTTGTAATTCTTTTCTATATGCGTTTGTGATAAATGTAAAAGAAATTACAATGATGGCGAAAGCAACAATCAATACAAGAGCTAGATTAGAATTTTTACTTGAATCCTCAAGATCTTCTTTCATTTCTTGCCCTTGCAAGCGTAATTCGTGTTCCTCTAATAACTGTTCTCTTTTTTCTTCCCATTCTTTTGTATTTAATCCAATAAAATCATCATATTCTTCAAAATCCACAGTTTTAGATGGTTCTAAACTTGGGATAATTAATCTTTTTTCTCTTGCTTTTTTTGTATGCTTTAGTGGGTGCGTTTTTTCTTTTTTATTTTCCACTTTTTTTGCGACTTTTTTCTTTAAAACTTTAGAATTTTCTGATTTTTTTGTTTCTTTTTTCTTGACAGTTTTTTTTATGTCTTTTTTCTTTTCACTTTTTTTAACGTTTTTTTTCTTATTATTTTCTTCTTTTTTAATTACTTTTCTTTTTTTATTTTTTTCTTCGTTCATGATTTCACCCCATATTTTCTTCATTATAACATACTTAAATTTAAAAAGAAATAAAAATAAAACAATTAAAAGAACATAAAAAAATAAATGTAAGAAAATGTAAAAAAATGAAAAAAATTACTTGCATTTCATATAATTATGATGTATAATTTTGAATGTGTGGCATGCGTTGATGTGGGAGGTTGCCGATACACCAGGTTAAGTTGTAAATAAAATTAACTTGTTATCGGGTTTTCCTAACGGAGCAAGTCTATACTGGATATAGGCGAAAGGAGGATACAATATGTCTAAAACAAAAGTTCGTATCAAATTAAAAGCTTACGAACACAAGAGTTTAGATAACGCTTGTGCGAAAATTGTGGAAACTGTAAAAAGAACAGGTGGAGAAGTATGTGGACCTATTCCACTACCAACTGAAGTAGAAAAAATCACTATTTTAAGAGCTGTTCACAAATACAAAGATTCACGTGAACAATTTGAAAGAAGAACACACAAAAGACTTATTGATATCGTAAACCCAAGTAAGGAGACTATTGAGGCATTAACTCATTTAGATATCCCAAGTGGTGTTGATATTAAAATCAAATTATAATAATTAGGAGGAAAAAATATGGAAATGAAAGGAATCTTAGGTCGTAAAATTGGAATGACTCAAGTGTTTACAAAATCTGGTAAATTGATTCCTGTAACTGTTATTTCTGTTGAACCAAATGTGGTAACACAAATTAAAACAAAAGAAAATGATGGTTATGAAGCAATTCAATTAGGTTTTGAAACAAAAAGAGAAAAATTAGCGACAAAAGCTTCTATTGGTCATACCAATAAAGCAAATACTACACCTAAGCGCTTCTTTAAAGAGATTCGTGGTGTAGATGTAAATAACTATTCTTTAGGTCAAGAAATCAAAGCTGATATTTTTGAAGCAGGAGAAGTAGTTGACGTAACAGGAGTTACAAAGGGTCACGGATTCCAAGGTGTTATTAAACGTCATGGACAAAATCGTGGACCTATGGGACATGGATCTCATTATCATAGAAAACCAGGTTCAATGGGTACTATGAGACCAATGCGTGTTTTTAAAGGTAAAAACTTGCCAGGACATATGGGAGTTGAAACTGTAACAATTCAAAATTTAACAATCGTTGCTGTTGATACAGAAAACAATGTTATTTTAGTAAGTGGAAATGTTCCAGGAGCTAAAAAATCACTTGTTACAATTAAAACTTCTGTTAAAACACCAGGTAAGAAAATTGAAATGGATGAACTAGTTTCATACGAAGAAAAACCTCTAGAAACACCAGCAGAAGAAACTACTGAAGAAGTAGCTTTAGAAGCTTCTACAGAAGAAAACTAGTAGGGAGGCAAAAGTGAGTATGAAAAAATTACCTGTATTAAATATAAAGGGTGAAAAAGTAAGCGATATTACATTAAGTGAAAATGTATTTGGTATTACTCCAAATGATACAGTTTTATACGATGCAATTCGTTTAACAAGAAATGCCCAAAGACAAAGTACTGCAAGTACAAAAACACGTAGTGAAGTAAGCGGTGGAGGAAGAAAGCCTTGGAGACAAAAAGGAACTGGTAATGCTCGTCAAGGAAGTATTCGTGCACCACACTGGGTTGGTGGAGGAGTTGTGTTTGGCCCTACACCACAAAAAAATTACAAATTAAAAATGAACCGTAAGGAAAGAAGATTAGCATTAAAATCAGCTTTATCTTACAAATATATAGATAATGAATTAGTTATCGTAGATAATTTTAATTTAGCAGATGGAAAAACTAAAACTGCTAAAGAAGCATTAACAAATTTAAAAGTTAATGAAGAAAAAACAATGATTGTTGTTGATGAATTAACTGATGAAGTAATTCTTGCAACTCGTAACTTAGATAATGTGTTATTACTTGAAACTGATGAAGTAAATACATTAGATGTTGTAAGTGTAAATCGTATGGTAATTACTGAATCAGCTGTTAAAAAATTAGAGGAGGTGCTTGGTTAATGAGTAATTATAGAGATATTATTAAAGCACCAGTTATTACAGAAAAAAGTGCTGATCTTGCACAAAATGAGAATAAATACACATTCCGTGTTGATCCTCGTGCAAATAAAACACAAATTAAACAAGCTATTGAATCAATTTTCAATGTGAAAGTTGAAAGCGTAAATACAATTAATGTAAAACCTAGAAAAAAACGTGTTGGACGTTATGTAGGTAAAACAAAAAGAGTAAAAAAAGCAATTGTTAAATTACAAGAAGGAAGTTCAATTGAACTAAACTAATCTAAAAAGGAGGAAAATTATGGCAATTAAGACATACAAAGCAATGACAAATGGTCAACGTGGTAAATCAACATTAGTAAATGATGAAATCACAACAACAACTCCTGAAAAATCATTACTTGTAACTCTTAAGAAAAATGGTGGTCGTAATAACTCTGGTCGTATCACAGTAAGACATCGTGGTGGAGGAGCTAAGAGAAAATATCGTATCATTGATTTTGTAAGAAACAAGGATGGAGTAGAAGGAACAGTTGCTTCTATTGAATATGATCCAAATAGAACATCTAACATTGCTTTAATTAAATATGCTGATGGAGAAAAAAGATATATTCTTGCTCCAAAAGGTTTAAAAGTTGGAATGAAGATTGAAAGTGGAGAAAATGCTGATATTAAAGTTGGTAACTCACTTCCAATTGGAAATATTCCAGAAGGAACATTAGTTCATAATATTGAGTTAAAACCTGGTAAAGGTGGTCAAATTGCTCGTTCTGCTGGAAACAGTGCACAAATTTTAGGACGTGAAGGAAAATATACTTTAATCCGTTTATCTAGTGGAGAAGTTCGTAAAGTATTAAATACTTGCCGTGCTACAATTGGTGAAGTTGGTAATGAAGATCATGAATTAGTAAGCTTAGGTAAAGCTGGACGTAAAAGACATATGGGAATTCGTCCAACAGTACGTGGTTCTGTTATGAACCCTAATGATCACCCACATGGTGGAGGAGAAGGACGTGCTCCTATTGGTAGAAAAGCACCAGTTACTCCTTGGGGTAAACCTGCACTTGGTTTAAAAACTCGTGGAACGAAAAAAGCTTCAAACAAGCTAATTGTTCGCCGTCGTAAAAAATAAGAGAAAGGATTGAGATATAATGGCTAGAAGTTTGAAAAAAGGACCATTTGTTGACGCTCACTTAATGAAAAAAGTGGAAGAAGTTAATAAAAGTGGTAAAAAAGAAGTCATTAAGACTTGGTCACGCCGTTCAACGATTTATCCTGAATTTGTAGGACTTACATTTGGAGTTCACAATGGAAAAGAACACATTCCTGTTTATGTAACAGAAGATATGGTTGGACATAAATTAGGAGAATTTGCACTTACTCGTAAATTCGGTGGACATGGTGCTGACAAGAAATAATAAGTAACTGGAAGGAGGACTAAAATGGAAGCGAAAGCACTTGCTTATGGTGTAAGACTTACACCTCGTAAAGCTCGTTTAGTTATAGATTTAATTCGTGGAAAAAGTGTTGTGGAAGCAGATCAAATTTTATCTAATATGAATCGTGATGCTTCTAGAGCAATTCATAAGGTTTTAACTTCCGCTGTAGCAAACGCAACAAATAATTTAAATTTAAATAAAGATAATTTATTTGTAAAAGAAGCTTTTGTAAACGAAGGAAAACCATTAAAAAGAATGCGTTGTGGGTCACGTGGTCATGCAGACCCAATTAAGAAAAGAACAAGTCACATTACAATTGTTGTAAGTGAGAGAAACTAATAAAGGAGGTAAACTGATGGGTCAAAAAGTTAGTCCAATTGGTCTTAGAATTGGAATCAATAAAGACTGGGAATCTAGATGGTTTGCTGATAGAAAAGATACAGCTAGATTCTTAGAAAATGACGTTAAGATTCGTAAGTTTTTAGAAAAGAAATTAAAAGACGCAGCAGTTTCAAGTATTCTTATTGAAAGAACCGCTAAAAAGACCGATGTTATTATCAACACTGCAAAACCAGGAGTTGTAATTGGTCATGGTGGAGATGAAATTGAAAAAATCAGAAAAGAACTATCTAAATTAGTAAATGAAGATGTTCAAATTTCTATTATGGAAGTTAAAAATCCTGATTTAGATGCTGCTTTGGTTGCAGAAAATATTGCACACCAAATCGAAAATCGTGTATCATTTAGAATTGCACAAAAGAAAGCAATTAGAAATACTATGAAGGCAGGAGCTAAAGGAATTAAAACTTCAGTATCTGGTCGTTTAGGTGGAGTTGATATGGCTCGTACTGAAGGATATACTGAAGGTATGATTCCACTTCATACTTTAAGAGCTGATGTTGATTATGCTATTAAAGAAGCAGATACAACATACGGAAAAATTGGTGTTAAAGTATGGATTTATAAAGGAGAAATCCTTCCTTCCAAGAAAAATAAGGGAGGTAATGAAAATGGCAGTCATTCCAAAAAGAACTAAATATCGTAGACCTCACCGTTTAAGATACGATGGTGTAGCTAAAGGTAATACTGAACTACACTTTGGTGAATATGGTTTAATGGCACTTGATGGTGCATGGGTAAGTCAACAACAAATCGAAGCTGCTCGTGTTGCCATGACTCGTTTTATGAAACGTGGAGGAAAAGTATGGATTAATATTTTCCCACACTTATCATTAACGAAAAAACCTCTTGAAACTCGTCAAGGTAAAGGTAAAGGAGACCCAGAAGTATGGGTAGCTGTTGTTAAAAAAGGAAAAATTATGTTCGAAGTTGGAGGAGTTGATGAAGCAACTGCACGTGAAGCTTTAAGACTTGCAATGCATAAACTTCCAATGAGATGTAAATTTGTTAAAAAAGAAAGTGGTGAAAAGTAATGAAAAATAGTGAAATCAGACAATTATCTAATGAAGAAATTATGAAAAAAATTGAAGAATGTAAAGAAGAACTATTTAATTTACGTTTTAATGCAGCCACTGGAAATCTTGAAAAACCTTCAAGAATTAAAGAACTTAGAAAGCTTGTTGCACGTATGAAAACAATTTTACGTGAACGTGAGCTAGAAAAGAACTAGGAGGGCATTATGGAAAAGAAAACTCATGAATTAGTGGGAAAAGTAGTAAGTAATAAAGCTGATAAAACAATTACTGTTTTAGTTGAAACTTACAAAACAAACCCAATTTATAAAAAACGTGCAAAATACTCAAAAAAATATACTGCCCACGATGAAAAGAACGTTGCAAATGTTGGAGATATTGTTCGTATTGTAGAAACTCGTCCAATTTCTAAAAATAAACATTTCCGTTTAGTCGAAGTAGTAGAAAAAGCAATCGTTTTATAATTGCTGCTCGAAAAGGAGGATAAAGACATGGTACAACAAGAAACTCGTTTAAAAGTAGCTGATAACTCTGGAGCACGTGAAGTATCAATTATTCGTGTGCTTGGTGGAAGTAAAGTAAAAACGGGAAATATTGGTGATATCGTTGTTGCAACTGTAAAAAAAGCAACTCCAAACGGAACTGTTGCAAAAGGAAAAGTTGTAAAAGCGGTAATCGTTAGAAGTAAATCTGGTTTAAGAAGAGAAGATGGATCATACATTAAATTTGATGATAATGCTTGCGTTATTATTAAAGATGATGGTACTCCAGTTGGAACTCGTGTATTTGGACCAGTAGCACGTGAATTACGTGACAAAAATTTTATGAAGATTGTTTCACTTGCAAAAGAAGTGTTATAGTCTCATCATAAGGAGGATGAACATGAACTTAAAGTCTGGAGATAAAGTAGTTGTTATTGCCGGAAAAGATAAGGGTAAAGAAGGAATCATCACAAAAGTTTTGAAAAATGAAAACCGTGTTGTTGTAGAAGGTGTTAATGTTGTTAAAAAACACGTAAAACCATCTGGACAAGGAGCTGGTAGTATTGTTGAAATGAATGCTCCAATTCATGCTTCAAATGTTATGATTTTAGACCCTAAAACTAAAAAGAGAACTAGAATCGGACATACAACTTTAAAAAATGGTAAGAAAGTTAGATGTACAAAAAAATCTAATTCAAATCTTGACTAATTGGAAGGAGGGTAAATTATGAACCGCCTAAAAGAAAAATATAATAAGGAAATCGTACCTAGCTTAAGAGAAAAATATAATTACAAGAGCATTATGGAAGTTCCTGCTCTTGATAAGATTGTTGTTAATATGGGTGTAGGAGATGCAACAACAAATTCTAAATTGTTAGAAGCTGCTGTTGAAGATTTAGCCCAAATTACTGGACAAAAACCTGTTGTAACAAAAGCTAAAAAAGCTATTGCAGGATTTAAAGTAAGAGAGGGTCAACCTATCGGATGTAAAGTAACATTACGTGGTGAAAATATGTATAACTTTTTAGATAAATTAATTAGTATTACATTACCTCGTGTACGTGACTTTAGAGGAGTTTCACATCGTTCATTTGATGGAAGAGGAAACTATACATTAGGATTAACTGAACAACTAATTTTCTCAGAAATAGATTATGATAACGTTGTTAAAGTACGTGGTATGGACATTGTTTTCGTAACTACAGCAAAAACAAACGACGAAGCGTATGACTTATTAAAAGGTTTCGGAATGCCTTTTAAGAACTAATAAATGAATTAGGAGGAATATTATGGCTAAAACTAGTATGAAAGTAAAAGCAAGTCGACCACAGAAATTTAAAGTACGTGAATATACACGTTGTTCAAGATGTGGAAGACCTCATGCAGTTCTAAAAAAATATGGAATTTGCCGTATTTGTTTCAGAGAACTAGCTTATAAAGGACAAATACCAGGAATGAAAAAATCAAGCTGGTAGTAAGAAGGGAGGATAATTATGGTAACAGATCCAATCGCAGATATGCTTACAAGAATTCGTAATGCGAATCAAATGCGATATACAGAAGTTGAAGTACCCGCTTCAAAAATGAAATTAGAAATTGCTAGAATCTTAAAAGAAGAAGGATTTATTAGTGATTACAAAGTAAAAAAAGAAAAAATTCAAGATGTAATTGTTCTTACATTAAAATATGGTAATAAAAAAGAACGTGTTATTACAGGATTAAAAAGAATTTCAAAACCAGGTTTACGTGTATATGCTAAGGCACAAGATGTTCCATATGTATTAAATGGACTTGGAATTGCAATTATCTCTACATCAAAAGGAATTATGACTGATAAGCACGCACGTGAAAATTCTCTTGGTGGAGAAGTATTAGCATACATTTGGTAGAAAGGAAGATAGTATGAGTCGTATCGGAAATAGAGTTTTAACGATTCCTGAAGGAGTTACTGTAGAAGTAGATGGTAATGTTGTTCGTGTAACTGGTCCTAAAGGTAGTCTTTCTACTGAAGTAAATAGAAATATTACTGTAAAAGTGGATGGAGATAAATTATCAGTAGAAAGAAAAAATGATAATTTTAAATCATTCCATGGAACAGCAAATGCAAATATTACAAATTTAATTACTGGAGTAACAAAAGGTTTCGAAAAGAAATTAGAAGCAGTTGGTGTAGGATACCGTTTTCAATTAAAAGGTAATACACTAGTTGTTAGTGCTGGATATTCACATCCAGTAGAAATGGAAATTCCAGCTGGTATTCAATTAGAATCACCAAGTAATACTGAATTATTTGTTAGAGGAATTGATAAACAATTAGTTGGAAATTTTGCTGCTAATGTTAGAGACATTAGAAGACCAGAACCTTACAAAGGAAAGGGAATTCGTTATGCGGATGAACATGTACGTCGTAAGGAAGGTAAAAAAGCAGCATAGTTAGAATAAGCAAAGGAGCGTTTACTATGATAAAGAAAGAATCTCGTAATGAAATGAGAAAAGCTAGACACGCTCGTGTAAGAGAAAAAGTAGTTGGAACAACTGAATGTCCAAGACTTAACGTGTTTAGATCAAATAAAAATATTTTTGCGCAAATCATAGATGATCAAACAAATGCTACACTTGTGAGTGCTTCTTCTATTGATAAAGAATTAAAATTAGAAAATGGAAGCAACGTTGATGCTGCAAGAAAAGTAGGAGAATTAATCGCTAAGAGAGCATTAAAAGCAAAAATTAAAAATGTTAAATTTGATAGAGGTGGATACCTATATCATGGACGTGTAAAAGCTTTAGCTGAAGCTGCACGTGAAAATGGATTAGAATTCTAATATAAGGAGGGTTAGTTATGGATAATAAGGATATGAACCAAAACCCAGTTCAAAAAGAACAAAAATCTTTTGACAAAAATAACAAGAAAAATTCATCTAGACCACAACGTAGAAGAAGAGAAAGACAACCAAAATTATATGATGAAGAAGTTATTACAATTACTCGTGTAACAAAAGTTACAAAGGGTGGACGTCATTTCCGTTTCTCAGCTGTTGTAGCAGTTGGAGATAGAAAAGGTAAAGTAGGAATTGGTTCTGGAAAAGCTAATGAAGTTCCAGATGCAATTAAAAAAGCTGTACAAGCTGCTACGAAAAATATCGTTAAAGTATCTATTGTAAATGATACAATTCCACATGAAGCTCTTGGAAGAAGAGGAGCAAGTAAAGTAATGTTAAAACCTGCTAGTAAAGGTACAGGAGTAAAAGCTGGAGGACCAGTTCGTAGTGTTCTTGAACTTGCTGGTGTTAAAAACATTCTTTCAAAATCACTTGGTTCTAATACAAAAGTAAATATGGCTTATGCTACATTAGAAGCATTAAAATCACAAAGAACAATTGAACAAGTTGCCGCATTACGTGGAAAGAAAGTAGAGGAAATTAGATAATGAAACTACATGAAATGAAACCTGGAGTTGGAGCTACTGCAACAAAGAAACGTGTTGGACGTGGAGTTGGTAGTGGACTTGGAAAAACTTCTGGACGTGGACAAAAAGGTCAAAACGCTAGAAGTGGTGGAGGAGTTTCTGGTTGGTTTGAAGGTGGTCAATTTCCACTATACAGAAAACTTCCAAAAAGAGGATTTACAAACGCTAGATTTAAAAAAGAATATGCAACAATCAATTTAAGTGATTTAAATAAATTTGATAATGGTGTAGAAGTAACGCCAGAACTTTTGAAAGAAATGGGAATTGTAAAAAAACAATTATGTGGAATTAAAGTTTTAGGAAATGGTGTTTTAGAAAAGAAATTAGTTGTTAAAGCTAGTAAATTTTCAAAAACAGCAAAAGAACAAATAGAAAAATTAGGTGGAAAAGCTGAGGTGATCTAATATGTTTGCCACTATGAAGCAAATATTTAAGTCAGAAAACAAAGACTTGAGAAGAAGAATCTACTTCACTTTGTTCTGCCTGTTCATTTTTAAACTAGGAACAACAATCATTGTTCCAGGAGTTGATTCAAAATTATTAGGATCTAACTTAGGATTCTTAGAATTAATTAATGCTATGGGTGGAGGTGCATTAGAAAAATTTTCTATTTTTGCACTTGGTGTAATGCCTTACATTACTGCATCTATCATTATTCAGTTATTGCAAATGGATATTGTTCCATACTTGACAGAACTTTCTAAACAAGGGCAAGTTGGAAGAGATAAGATTAGTCAAATTACTCGAATTACTGGTCTTGCACTTGCTTTTATTCAAGGATATTTATTTTCATTTGCATTTATTCAAAATGGAACTTCATTACAATACATGGAATTTGCATTAATACTTACAGCTGGAACTGCTTTTCTACTTTGGATTGGTGATCAAATTACTAAAAAAGGAGTAGGAAATGGTATTTCATTAATTATCATGGCTGGTATTATTGCTACAATGCCAAGTATGTTTGTAGATGCTTATAATGGTTTTGTTACTGGTGGTACATTGCAACAAACATTATTCGGAATTACAAAATTTGTGTTATTTGTAATTATGTATCTTGCAATAGTGATTGCAGTTGTATTTGAACAATCTGCAGAACGTCGTATTCCAATTCAGTATGCAAATCAATCTGGAGCAGGAATTGGTGGAAATAAAAGTTATATTCCATTTAAATTAAATTCAGCTTCTGTTATTCCAGTTATTTTCGCATCTGCGATTGTTTCAGTTCCTGGTTTGATTGCTCAACTTCTAAAAAATGAACAAATGACATTATTTGTACAAAAATGGTTATCTTTTCAGACTGGTACAGGTTTTGTATTGTATATTGTATTAATTATTGCATTTACTTATTTCTATACATATTTACAATTGAAACCAAATGAATTAGCTGAAAATTTACAAAAAAATGGAGGATATATTCCAGGAGTACATCCAGGTGATGATACTGTAAAATATATCTCGAAAACATTAAATCGTATTACTTTAGTTGGTGCGATTTGCCTTGCATTTATTGCAGGTCTTCCAATTGTGTTTGGAATGTTTTCTAATTTACCTACCAGTGTATCAATTGGTGGAACAGGACTTTTAATTGTTGTTGGAGTTGCACTTGAAACTTACAGACAAGTTGAAAGTCAATTAATTAGTAGAAATTATACTAGTTCAAGAGGAAGAAGACGAAGAAGATGAAAAGTATTATTTTCATAGCCCCTCCTGCAGCAGGAAAGGGCACTCAATCAAAAATGATTGAAGAAAAATATCATTTACCACATATTTCAACTGGGGATTTATTAAGAAATGCTATTAAAGGAAATAGTCCTATTGATTTAAAAATTAAAGAATTAATGGAATCTGGTTCTTTAATTCCAGATGATATTGTTCTAGAACTTTTACATGAACGTTTAATGAATGATGATTGTAAAAATGGATATATCCTTGATGGTTTTCCTAGAAATGTTTCTCAAGCAGATGCTTATGAAGCAATGCTTGAAAATATGAAATTAGATCATGGTGTTGTGATATATTTAGATGTTCCAAAAGAACTATGTAAAAAACGTATTTTAGGTCGTAAATCTTGTCCAAAATGTGGAGCAATTTATAATGACCTAATCGCTGGTATGGAATCAAAAGTAGAAAATGTATGTGATAAGTGTGGATCAAATTTAACTGTTCGAAGTGATGACAATGAACAAACTTTTGAAACACGTTATCAAGCATATCTTGATAATACCCTTCCACTTTTAGATTACTATAAAAAACACGGTAATTTATATCGTGTTGACAGTACAGATGCTACAAAAACATTTAAAACAATTGTAGAAGTACTAGAAAGAGGCATTTCTCATGATTAGTATTAAATCAGAAAGGGAAATTGAACTTTTAAGAATTGCTGGTAAAATTGTCGGTGATACTCATAATTATATAAAACAGTATATTAAACCGGGTATCACCACAATGGAACTAGATCATATTGCAGAAACATTTATTAGAAAAAATGGTGCAACTCCATCTTTTAAAGGATTGTATGGTTTTCCAAATGCTTGTTGTATTTCAGTAAATGAAGAAGTAGTACATGGAATTCCTTCTAATAGAAAATTAAAAGAAGGAGATATTGTATCAATTGATATTGGAGCTTGTTATAAAGGCTATCATGGAGATTCCGCATGGAGTTATCCAGTGGGAAAAGTAGATAAACAAAAAGAAGATTTGTTGAAACATACGGAAGAATCATTATATGAAGGATTATCTGCTATTCATGATGGTGCACGAGTTGGCGATATTGGTTATATGGTTAGTAAATGTGCAAATAAGTATCATCTAGGTGTTGTAAAAGAATTAGTCGGACATGGAGTTGGAAGAGAAGTTCATGAAATGCCTGATGTTCCAAATTATGGAAAGCAAAATACCGGACCACTTTTAAAAAAAGGAATGGTTATTGCAGTTGAACCTATGTTAAATAGTGGAACTGCTGATATTTATGAATTAGATGATGAATGGACAATTGTCACTGCTGATTTAAAACCATCTGCTCATTTCGAGCATACCGTTTTAGTAACAGAAGATGGTTATGAAATTTTAACAAAGAGGTGAGAAAATGGCAAAAGAAGATGTAATTGAATTAGAAGGGAAAGTTGTTGAAACTTTACCAAATGCTAATTTTAAAGTAGAACTTGAAAACGGACACACGATTATAGCCGGCGTTTCTGGTAAAATCCGAATGCACTATATTCGCATTTTACCAGGTGATAGAGTGACCGTAGAAGTTTCAACATATGATTTAACACGCGGGCGTATAACCTATAGAAAATAATAGGAGGGATTTAGATGAAGGTAAGACCATCGGTAAAACCAATTTGCGACAAATGTCGTGTAATCAAACGTAAAGGTAGGGTTATGGTAATTTGTGAAAACCCTAAACACAAACAAAGACAAGGTTAATAATAGGAGGTGTTTTAATGGCACGTATTAAAGGTATTGATTTGCCAAATAATAAGAGAATTGAAATCGCATTAACTTACATCTATGGAATCGGAAGAAGTCTTGCTACTACTATTTGTAATGATGCAAAAGTAGATGTAAACACAAAAGCAAAAGATTTAACTCAAGAAGAGTTAGTTCGTATTCGTGATGAAGTAAATAAATATACAACTGAAGGAGATTTACGTCGTGAAATCAACATGAATATTAAAACAAAAATGGAAATTAATTCTTACCAAGGTACTCGTCATAAAAAAGGTTTACCTGTAAGAGGTCAAAGAACTAACCGTAATGCTAGAACTCGTAAAGGTAAAGGAAAAGTTGTAGCTAATAAAAAGAAATAATAGACTTTAAAGGAGGTTATGAAAATGGCTTATAAACCAAGAAAACGTAAAGTGAAGAAGAATGTACCTGAAGGTAAGGCTTTTATTCATTCTACATTTAATAATACAATTGTAACAATTAGTGATAAAGATGGGAATGCAATTAGTTGGGCTTCAGCTGGTACTTTAGGATTCAAAGGAAGTAAAAAATCAACTCCATATGCAGCAGGTATGGCAGCAGAAGCAGCAGGAAAAGCAGCTGCAGGTATGGGTATGAAAAAAGTTGAAGTTTATGTAAAAGGAATTGGTTCTGGACGTGAAACCGCTGTTCGTTCATTACAAACTGCTGGACTTGAGATTACTGCAATCACTGACGTAACACCTATACCACATAATGGATGCCGTCCACCAAAACGTCCACGTGGATAATAAGAAAAGGAGTGTGGAATAGTGTTAAATTTTGAAAAACCTATTTATAAAATAACTGATTATGTTGAAAATAATAATTATGGAAAATTTGAATTAGAACCTTTAGAAAGAGGATTTGGAACTACAATTGGTAATGCACTTAGAAGAGTGATGTTATCTAGTATGCCAGGAAGTGCAATTGTCGCTGTAAAAATTGATGGAGTTGCACATGAATTCCAAACAATAGAAGGTATTGTAGAAGATGTAACAACAATTATTTTAAATTTAAAAAATATTGTTGTAAAAAATCATTCTGATGAAGATAAAACAATGCATTTACATGTAGATACTGAAAAAACAGTAACTGCCGCTGATATTGAAACAGATGCAGATGTTGAAGTAATTAATAAAGATCAAGTAATCGCAACTGTTTCAAAAGGTGGGAAATTAGATATGGAATTTATCGTTAGTAACGGTAGAGGATATGTACCATCTAATGAAAATAAAGCATTATTAGAAAATAAAAAAATTGGTTTTATTCCAATTGATGCATTGTATTCTCCAATTGAAAGAATTAGTTATGATGTAACAAATGCACGTGTTGGACAAGATGCTAGTTATGATAAACTAACAATGAATGTTCAAACGAATGGTTCTCTTCGTCCAGAAGAAGCTATGGCATTAGGTGCTAAAATATTAATTGAACACTTAAATATTATTACTAATTTGAGTGAAATTGCTGATACAACAGGTATTATGAATGCAAAACAAGAAGATAGTAAGATGAAAAAACTAGAAACATCAATTGATGATTTAGATTTCTCAGTTCGTGCTTATAATTGTTTAAAAAGAGCAGGAATTAATACTCTTGGAGATTTAACTGAAAAATCAGAATTAGAAATGATGAAAATTCGTAATTTAGGTAAAAAATCTTTAAAAGAAGTAATTGATAAAATTAAAGATATGGGACTTAAATTCCGTGATGAAGACTAGTTAGGAGGAAAAAATATGGCTTATAGAAAATTAGGACGTACGAATAAACATAGAAGAAGTATGCTTGCTAACCTAACAAAAGATGTCATCATGAATGGAAGAATTCAAACAACTGAAACAAGAGCAAAAGAAGTTCGTAAGTTTGTTGATAAAATGATTTCATATGGAAAAGATGGATCTTTAGTTGCAAGAAGAAAGGCATTAGCTTTCTTACATAATGATAAAGTTGCTGTTAAGAAAGTTTTTGACGAATTAGCTCCTCGTTATGCAACTCGTAACGGAGGATATACTAGAATCTTAAAATTAGATGAAAGAAAAGGTGACGATGCACTTATGGTCATCTTAGAATTAGTAGAAGAAGCATAATGCTTCTTTTTTTATAAAATACTTGTCAAATTCTAAATATTATAGTATCATGTTGACAATTGGGGGAATTTGATATGGAAAATATGGAATATAAATTAGAAATAAAAATACCAGATTTTGTTAAACAAAATGTACAAGCAAAAAAACAATTAGATCATGAAATAGACTCTTTTTTTAATGCATCAGGTGAAATAAAAAAAGAGTATGAACAAAACACATATACTTTAATAAAAGATAATATAACTGGGAAAAAACCTTATATGAATAATAGTTATTATTATCTAAAAATTAAGTATCTTTCTACTGAAGATTTTATTTTATATTCTGGTGTAACATTTAAAATAGAAGATGAAAATAAAAAAAGACATTCTTTATTAAATACCAAATTATTTCATTGTTATCATAATATAAATCATGATTTTATAATAGAAGAAAATGAACAAGTATATCATGATGATGAAATAAAAGAATATACTGGATTCTTATTTCGAAGTATTCATGCTGTTAAAAAAAATTTTTTATATAGAGATAATCAATTATTAAAAAAAGAAGTATTTACAGGATATCAAAAAGAAAATATTCCGTATTTGCACCAATCTATTCAAAACAGTATTGTTCATGAAGATGATTTTATAGTAAGTATACCATGTCCTTTTTATGAGTTAGTTAATGTGACTCAAGATTATGTGTATATAAAAAAATTATATGATGAATTAGAAGGAGAAAAAATCTTTACAACTTCCAAAGAAAATGTGGATAATGAATTAAATGTAAAAGATGAGAATATTTTGATTCCTGTTGATATACAAACATGGAATAGTGCATTAGAAGGAGTTATGAAAAAATCATAACTTTTTTTCATTTTCATGAGTTCATTTTTGTTGTATACTATTAATAGTAGGTGAAAATATGAAAAAATGGTTGATAATATGTTTTGTATGTTTTATTTATTTCATCCCAATAAATGTTAATGCTAAAACAAAAAATAATTTTGATGAAATTCATACAAAAATTAAAATCACGAAAGACAGTAAAATTTATGTTACTGAAACGGGGCAAGTAAATGGCATAGGTAATCATACAATTGTACGTAAGTTACCATTTTATTTCGTGAATCAAATGAACGAAAAGAGATTAGCTAAAATTAGTCAAATAGAAGGAAGTGCTATGTCATTTCGCTATTCTAATTTTGGAGATTCTATGTATTTACGTGCTAAGGTAAATGATAATAAAAATTCATATACTATATCATACATATATGATTTTTCTAGTGTTGGAGGCGTAGAAAATACTTTATATATTCCTCTTATAAAATCTTCTGATTATGAAAATATTGAGTCATATACATTTGATATTGAATTAGAAAATACAGAATCATTAGAACAATTTCAATGGTTAATGGACGATGAAATTATTTCAGACAGCCAATTAAACTATTCTGTTATTGGAAATCATATTACTGGTAAATTATTAATTCCACTACATTCAACAACTATTACTTCTATGATTAAAGTTCCAGAAAATTATTTTTATCAAACACATAATAATTATCATACAAATGCAATCTTATTTTTCATAGCTACTGGACTAGTTTTAATAGCAGCATTTATTCTATATTTATTAGCAAAACGACAAGTAAAAAAGCCACCAATTGTGAAATTTCCACCTGCTAATTTAAGCCCTGCAGAAATTGGCTATATATATAAAGGTGTAGTAGGTGATAAAGAAGTATTATCTTATTTAATTAATTATGCAATCAAAGGAAATATGAAAATTGCAGAGTATTCACAAAAGAATAATAAAATTACTTCATGGTTTGTTAAACAAGAATCTTTAAATAGTAAGGATGAAATTGAATCATATATATACCACCAATTATTTGTAAATCGTGATAAAGTTGAAATACAAGCGTTGAAGGGTAAATTCTATAAAAAATTAGAATATGCAAAAAAACAATTGAGTTATAGAACCTTAGAAGATAAGATATATGACAAAAAATCTTATTTATTACTATATTTAATTTATGGATTAACTTTATTTATGTTTTTATCTTTACAACTGTGTTTTTGCTTTAGTGTACTAGGTTCATTATTTGATTCTATTATATGCGTATTATTATCTTTCTTTGCAATTTTATGTTTATTATTTACTGTGAAACATGAAGTTCCATATTTAAAAAAAGTTGCATATTCTATTGTGTTAGTCCCATTATTTATTATGGTAATTTATTCTTTTATATGTTTACGATATAATTGGTTTTATGTATGTTGTATTGGCATGATGCTAATTATGTTATTTCTTGGTAAAGAAATTCAAAAAAGATTTAAGGAACACTCTTATATTGTAAGAAAAATAGATGGATTTAGAAGATATTTAAAAGAAAAGAGTGCAAAATCTGAAGAGCAATTTTATGATTACTTACCATATGCTTATGTATTAGGTGTTTCTAAACAATGGATAAGACATAATGAAAAAGTAAATTTACCATCATGGCTTGATGTTAATTTGAAATCAACTTCTTTTATTCAATGTTTTGAATATTATATGGAAACGATTAGTACTATTTTATTTTCTCTTCCACAAGAACATTTACCAAAATTAAGGCATAAAAAGAAAACTGTAAAAAATAAAAATATAAAAAATTTTGCAGAAGAAACAAAAAAGGCAGATGAATCGTTCAAAAAACAAAAAGAAAAAAAGGCATAATTATGTCTTTTTTTCATAATCTTTTGTTTTTCGTTGATAATATAATTGTATTATTATATAATAAAAAAGGTGAAGAATATGTTAGCACTTATTACAGGAGCAAGTTCTGGAATTGGAAGAGATATGGCTCGTATTTTGAGTGAAAAAGGATATGATCTGATTCTAGTTGCAAGAAGAAAAACAAAATTACAAGCTTTAAAAAAAGAGTTAAATACAAATGTTGAATGTATTGTAATGGATATATCTACAACATTTAATTGTATGGAATTATATCAAGAAGTAAAAGATAAAGATATTGATATTTTAATTAATAATGCTGGTTTTGGACTATTTGGTGAATTTTGCGAAACTAATTTAGATAAAGAGCTAGATATGATTGATTTAAATATCAAGGCTGTTCATACTTTAACAAAGTTGTTTTTGAAGGATTTTAAAAAGAAAAATAAAGGTTATATATTGAATGTTGCTTCTTCTGCTGCCTTTTTACCAGGTCCATTAATGGCAACTTATTATGGAACAAAAGCATATGTTTTAAGGTTTACAGAATCTATTCATGAAGAATTAAAAAAAGAAAAAAGTAATGTATATATTGGAGCATTATGTCCTGGCCCAGTAAATACAGAATTTAATAAAGTTGCTAAAGTTTCATTTCAATTACCTGGAATGGAAAGTAGAGATGTAGCTGAATATGCAATTAAAAAAATGTTTAAGAAAAAAATGATTATTATACCTGGAATCACAATGAAAGTGTCTAAATTTATGATTCGTTTCATTCCAGAATCTATTTTACTTCATACTGCATATCACATACAAAAAAGAAAAAGAGATTAGCTCTTTTTTTCTTGTCATTTGATATAAACTATACTATAATAACTAAATGTAGTGGTGAAGATATGAATGTAATTAAGGTAGAAAAATTGACTTTTTTTTATGAACAAAATTGTATATTCAAAGATATAAATTTTGAAGTGGTTGAAGGAGAATTTTTAACAATTTTAGGACCAAGTGGAAGTGGAAAATCAACGTTATTAAAATTGTTATTAGGTTTAGAACATGGTATAGGAAAAATTGAAGTTTTAAATAAAGAATTAAAGGCAGAAACGACAAGAGAAATTCGAAGAGAAATTGGATATGTATGTAGTGATTCTAGTAAGCAAATGATATTTCAAACAGTGCATGAAGAATTATCATTTCCACTATGTAATTTATGTTATTCTAAACAAGAAATTGAATCAAAAATAAATGAAATTTCGGAGTTATTTCAAATTCAACACTTATTACAAAAAAATTTAAATGAATTGACAAATTCTCAAAAACAAGTAATATGCTTTGCAACCGCACTTATTTATAATCCTAAAATTTTATTATTAGATGAGGCTTTTTTTGGGATGGAAACATTAACAATTAAAAGAATATTTAAAGTTTTAAAAAAATTGAATCGTGAAAAAAATTTAACAATTATTTCAGTAACTTCAATGATTGAACAAAGTTTATTTGGTAAAAAAATAATGGTTTTAAATGACAATAATATTTTATTATATGGAAAGAATCAAGATGTATTTGACGAAGAAAAAAAATTAAAAAAAGCAAGTTTAGAATTACCATTTATGGTTGAATTATCAAAAAAATTATATTATTATGATTTAGTAAAAAAGCCAATTTATCATATGGAGCGGATGGTGAATCATTTATGGAAATAAATTGTAATCATATTCAGTATACAGAGTTTTCCACAGGGAAAAATGAAATTTTTGATTTGTCATGTTCATTTAGTGATAAAAAAGTATATGGTATAATTGGAAATAGTGGAAGTGGAAAATCAACTTTATTAGAACTTATCGCACAAGAAAAACAACCAACATTTGGTGAAATAGAAATAAATCATAATCAATTATTTGATGCTAGAACGATTGGCTATTTAAAACAGAATATTGAAAATCAATTTATAACAATGAGTGTAAAAGAAGAGTTAAAATATTTATTACTTTCTTTTTCTTACCGAGTAAATGAAATCGATAAGCGCATGGTAGAAGTATTAAAATTAGTTGGTCTTAGTGAAAAATACTTAGATAGAAATATTCATTCTTTGAGTCATGGAGAAATAAAAAAATTAGGATTAGCTAGCGTTTTAATATACAATCCTAAGATATTATTATTAGACGAACCTAGTTTTGGATTGTCGCCAATAGATAAAAAGAATCTAATAAAATTATTAAAAATAAAGAATCATTTGTTGTAGATTATGTTAATGAC
>ENA-ORNF01000695-ORNF01000695.1-human-gut-metagenome-genome-assembly--contig:-NODE-695-length-33066-cov-12.136015_pt1 | contig 33066 bp, 23 predicted proteins | sample MGYA00242110_ERZ509012 | MGnify/ENA primary metagenome ERZ509012 (study PRJEB26280, sample SAMEA2338714) | human gut metagenome | biome: human gut; feature: human-associated habitat; material: faeces...
ATTTATGAGACTACCAACTTTTTATGAACAAAATCTTATCCCGAACTGGGGTATAACATGTATGAAAATGTCGTTTATTATGGGTTTAAATATACGTTTTATTACTATATATGGATAAATGCTTACAAAAGGAAATGTTTAATAATGTATTAGACCATTTTGTTATTTAAGGTTTGTTCCCTTTTTTGGAATAGCCATTGTATTGACTTATTTATTATGATATGGTAATGAGGCTTGTAAAAGTTCGAAATCTTGCGAAGAAAAATATGGCCGATAGGCAGAAAAACTATAAACTCAGCCTAAGAATATATAAACTTAACCTAAGTATATATAAACTTAGGCTAAGAATATATATACTTAGGTTAAGTATAGAGAATTTCATGCGATGGCAACAAAAAAAGAGTTCGGTGAAACACCGAACTCTTTCTATAGATTGTAATTCTATCCTAAAAGAATAGATTAAGGATTCTGTTCTTTAATAGCGCTGTTTGCGTTCAATTCAGCGTTAGGAATCTGATAAATGAATCTCTTATCGCCTGCTTCTACATGAGTAGGAGAACTAGAGTTGTGGTTGATTGCTTTTGAACGGTCGAGGTCTTCACCACGACGTTTCATATCGAACAATCTTTTACCTTCACCCCACATCTCGATACGTTTTTGTATCTTGATTTCTTCCAGTAATTCTTCGCCCGACTTTTCGCAAGTATAATCCGGAATACGGGTCTTCATTACAGTTTCGAGCATAGTCTTAGCTTCTGCTGGCTGGTTGTTGTTGTAATAAGCCTCTGCTGCCATGAAGTACATTTCAGCTACACGGAAGAAAATGTAATCTGAGCAGAATACGTCTCCAGTACCTGTAGTGCTTACATCCAAGAACTTACACTGTACATACTGCTGTACGTTATAGTGAGGGTTCTTTTTATCTGTAATTTCCATGCCGAACCATTTCTTGCGCACGTCATTTTCCGCTATTTTGTCGTACAAGTCGCTGGCTATCATTTTGTATGCTGTATCTGCATATCCAGGACCATATGAGTCCATGTGACTCATAAACGAAGCAAAGAATGTATTGTTTTCAGCGTCAATGTCGGCTCCCCAGATAGCTTCACTCATGCCGAGGTCGTTAAAACCAGACAAGAATTCTTCTTCTGTAGAGAATAATTTACCGCCTTTTGTAGCTTCTACCGCATACTTGGCAACTTCTTCCCACTGTTTTGGATAGTCGTTTACAAAAGCAAGTACGTTAGCGTAGATTGCAGCTGCCGCATATTCGTTCAGCTCAGACTTGCTCTGTGATTTCTTGCCTTTCAACAGTTTGTATCCTTTGTCAATATCGGCAAGAATCTGATCATACACTTCCTTTACAGGAACACGTTCCAAGCGAGTTGTTTCTTCTGTATACAAAGGAATACCCGGTTTGTCTTTGTTCCACTGATAGGGCTGTTGGTACAAGTTGATAAGCCAATAATACATGTATGCACGAATTGTATAGCTCTGTCCAAGCATACGTTCGATTGTAGCATCGCCTTCTTCTTCAAGTGGTTTCAGCTTGCTGATTACTTCGTTCGCACCGTTTATTACAGTGTACAACTCTTGCCAACAAGTTCTTGGTCGGCGGTAAGCCGCTTGTCTGTTAGTTAACAAGTGGTCGTTTATAAAGAAATCAGAAACTATCATAGTCATATCACTGCCCATAAGGTCGGTGGCCAATTCAAAAGCTTTCAATCCGAAGTCATCATGACTTGCTTGAGCTTCGGGGGCAATTAAGTTCCGGTAATAACCTGTGATATATCCTTGTACAGCAGACGGGTCTCTTTTAATGGCATCTTCTACTGCTTCTTCTGATGCGTTTGCGGTAGGAACCTTGTTCAGGAATTCTTCATCGCAAGAAGTCATGCATGCTGTTGCAGCAAGTATCCATAAATATTTTGTATATTTCATAATGCTCTCTTAATCTAATTAGAAGTTAATATTTACACCAAACGAGATAGCACGGATGGCAGAGTAGTTAGCGGCAGAATAACCGTATGTGTACTGACGTGGGTCAAGTCCTTTTCTCTTTGAGAACATGGCTACATTGTCTGCAGATACATATACTCTTGCCGAAGATGCTTGGATAGCCTTCATCCATTTGCTTGGGAATGTATAACCCAATGCAATATTACGCAGGTTGAAGTAAGTAGCACTAATCAAGAAGCGTGAAGACTGAGAATTCGCATCTCTGTCGCCATCAATGATAGGTACATCTGTATTTCTGTTTTCGGGTGTCCAAGCTTTAAGAATATCCTTGTGCCAGTTAATACCAGAAGAAGAAGATGCTCCTGAGTGCATAAAGCCTGCGTACATGCTATCGTAAATCTTTCCTCCAAACTGGAAGTTAGTGCCGATTGACAAGTCGAAATTCTTATAAGTGAAGTTCATGGTAAGACCGCCCTGGAAATCGGGTAATGTGGTTCCCAAGTCGTATTTCTTAGCTTTTGTATAATCGTTTGTTGTAGTGCGTACTACATTTCCGCTTTCGTCTTTAGTGTCGGTATACCACAATGAAGCTCCTGTTTCAGGGTCAACTCCTGCATAGTCGTAAGTATACAAGTCGTAGATAGAACCACCTTCCATCAAGCGGAACAATGAAGCCGTACCGTGAATGATACCTTCTGCTCTTTTGTCTTCGGGCAATGAAGTAATCTTGTTGGTATAGTGAGTACCGTTGAATGAGATTGTCCAATCAAAGTCTTCAGTCTTTACCGGAGTAGCAGTCAATGTGAATTCAACACCTTGATTCTTCATGTTCAGCAAGTTCATAGGGATATAAGAGATACCAGAAGAAATAGGATAAGGCATATTGTAAAGCATATCCGAAGTCTTTCTCAAGAAGTACTCCATATCAAATTTCAAGCGATGATCGAAGAATGCAGATTCGATACCGATATTCAGGTTCTTGCTCTTTTCCCAAGTCAAGTCTTTGTTACCACGATAAGTTTCTACTACAGAGAATTGTCCGCTGTTGTTAGAAATACTATACTGTTTCATGTAAGGCTGATATACTAAGTCACCATTTATGTCAAGAATACCGTCGTTACCTTGTGTACCGTAGCTGGCTTTTACTTTCAAGTCGTTCAGCCATTCTACATCTTTCAGCCATTCTTCTTGAGTCATTCTCCATGAAGCGCCTACCGACCAGAATGTACCTCTGCGGTGATCAGGATGGAACTTAGATGAAGAGTCTGTACGAAGGCTGGCAGATAAGTAATACTTATCGTTGTAATCGTAGTTCAAACGACAGAAGTAACTTTCCATAGAGTGCTCGTTTGTATAAGAATTCATGTCGGCCATTGTAATGGCATTGCTGAATTCCGGATTGCCGAGTGTGTAGAATTTATATTTATGAGTGAAGTCATAATTATAAATGAAAGAGTAAGTTTCATGTCCTACCATTACGTCGAATGAGTGCGCTCCAATCGAAGTGCCATAGTTAGCAATCTGATTGGCGGTAAACGACTGCATACGTGCATTGCTCTTATAAGTACGTCCACCTACCTTGGCAGCGTCTCCGTGCAGCTGGTTCATATGATCTGTCATTCTCATATTACTTAAGTCATAACCAACATTGGCTGTCAATTTGAAGCCTTTGAAGAGATTCAGATTCAAAGTACCACGTGCAGAGAAGTTGTCTGTCAGATTCTTATGAACATCCAAGTCTGATGTAGCAGCTACGTTTTGGTTTGAGAATCCTCCTAAACGTTTACTGTATTCACCGTCACCGTAATCGTACAAAGGCGTTCCGTTTTCGTCGTACTGTAGGTTTCCGTTAGCGTCGTATGCATATACCGGATAGATAGGTGCGATATTTTGTGTAAACATAAACGCATTTGAGAAGTTACTTAGATTAGCGCCGGCAGACTGTCCTGAGTTTTGTTCTCCTCTGGCGTATGACAAGTTGCCGGTTAAATCAATATACTTATTTACGTTATGTGTAACGTTAGCACGTGTAGAGATACGTTCAAAGTCAGTGTTGCGCAAGATACCTTCGTCTTTCAAGTATCCAACAGAGATAAAGTGAGTACTCTTAGAGTTACCCCCCCCTAAGCTAATATTGTATTCTTGACGCATTCCATTGTGTAAAGCTTCTTTAGCCCAATCGTCATTGTGTTTTAAAGGTGCAGAAGAAACCACACCGTCAGCGTTAACCATTTCACCGTTTTCTATTCCGATGAAGGGGTTGTATGCAAGAACGTTGATTAACCCTGCAGATGCTTCTGCAGCACCGCCTTTTTTTGTCTTAATCAACTCGTTTTTATAAGATTGCCAATAAGTTTGTACGTATGTTCTTTGGTCTTTCATGATATCGTATTCAGGGATAGCACGAGTGTTGACACCCCAACGAGCTTCTACGCTAACTACACTTTTATCAGCGGAACCTCTCTTGGTAGTAATCATAACCACACCATTGGCAGCACGAGAACCGTAAAGAGATGCAGAAGAAGCGTCTTTCAAGATTGACATGCTCTCAATATCAGAAGGGTTGATGGCGTTTACAGCGTCTTCGTCATAAGGAATACCGTCTACTACATACAGAGGTGCAGAAGACGCACTGAAAGAACCGATACCACGGATACGGATCTTAGAATTTTCACCCGGCTGACCGCTTGTGCTGACTACAGTAACACCGGCAGCTGCTCCTTCCAATGCCTTAGAAACAGAAGATACCTGAAGTTTAGCGATGTCTTTTCCGCTAACCGCTGCGGCAGAACCTGTGAAAGAAGATTTTTTAGCTGTACCGTAAGCTACTACCATGACTTCGTCTAAAGCCTTTGCGTCAGAAATCATAACAACTTTGACATGTCCCTTAATATGTACCTCTTGGGTCTGCATACCAATGAATGATACTACCAAGGTTTTAGCTGTGCTTGGAACGTTGTTGATTGCAAAATTACCGTCCATATCTGTGACTGTACCTATTGTAGTACCTTTAACTAATACGGAGGCTCCAACTACCGGTAAACCGTCTTCGTCTGAAGTAACATGACCTGTTACTTTAGAAATCTGTGCGTTTACCAGACCTATACCTATTAATAGGAAGGTTATCAAAAGCATCATTTTCTTTTCCATAAAATAAAGTCTCGTTAAAAATTAAATATTAATTAGAATCAAAAATTATTATTGTGCTTGCATGGCAAATGTATATATAATCTTAATATTTTGCATCTTTTTGCCAATAAATGTACAAAAAGTATGCAAAAAGTGAAAATTTAGTTTTATAATATTGTTTATATGCAGAAAATATTCAAGCCTAATATGAAAATGTAATTATTTGCATGTAAAAATCTGCGTTTTGATACTGTTATAAAAAAATTATAGTCATATAGTAACTATGTTTTATGAAACTGGCTAATTGGTAGTTTATTTGTTGTTGTCTCGTGTAATGTGGCGTTTTATGTCGTTTTGCATCATTAGTTTCCGTGAAATAATTGACATAATGTCAAATTTCTAACGTGCGGCTATTGTTTTGTGTTTGTAATAGATGATTTCTCTTGATTAATAGCCTCCGGTTGGCGTATGTTTATATAATATATGTGTGGCGTAAAAATGCGGCTGCGATGATATATCGATAACTTTTTGCTGCATACTGTCGGTATGGAATGATAAATTGCACTATCTTTGCGACAATAAGAAATACAACCATACTGAATGAAAGAATTTGTAATATCCGAAGCGCAGACCGAGAAGGCTGTATTGGTGGGACTGATTACCCAAACTCAAAGTGAACGCAAGACTAATGAGTATCTTGACGAACTGGCATTTCTGGCCGAAACGGCTGGAGCGGAAGTTGTGCAGCGTTTTACCCAGAAGCTTGATTTCCCTAATAAGGTGACTTATGTAGGTAAAGGTAAGTTGCAGGAACTAAAGGAGTATTTGTCGGTGCAAAACGAAAGCGAAGAGACCGAAATAGGTATGGTGATATTCGATGATGAGCTTTCGGCTAAACAAATACGTAATATAGAAAGTGAACTGAAGGTGAAGATTCTGGACCGTACATCGTTGATTCTTGACATCTTCGCCATGCGTGCGCAGACCGCTAACGCAAAGACTCAGGTAGAGTTGGCGCAATATAAATATATGTTGCCTCGTCTGCAACGACTCTGGACTCACCTTGAACGTCAGGGCGGTGGTTCCGGTGCCGGAGGCGGAAAAGGTTCAGTGGGACTTCGTGGACCGGGTGAAACTCAGCTCGAAATGGACCGCCGTATCATTTTGAACCGTATGGCGTTGCTTAAACAGCGATTGGCCGACATCGATACGCAGAAATCTACTCAGCGTAAGAACCGCGGACGATTGATACGTGTGGCATTGGTAGGATATACTAACGTAGGAAAGTCTACATTGATGAACCTGCTTGCCAAGAGCGAAGTGTTTGCCGAGAACAAGCTGTTCGCTACGCTCGATACTACAGTACGTAAGGTAATTATAGAAAACCTGCCCTTCCTGCTTTCAGATACCGTAGGTTTCATACGTAAGTTGCCTACCGACTTGGTAGACTCATTTAAATCTACCCTCGACGAGGTACGCGAAGCCGACTTGCTGATTCACGTGGTAGATATTTCTCACCCCGATTTTGAAGAACAGATTCAGGTGGTAGAAAAGACTATTGCCGATTTGGGAGCTGGAGGAAAGCCCACTATGCTGGTGTTCAACAAAATCGATGCCTATACATACGTAGAAAAGGCGGAAGACGACTTGACTCCGAAGACCAAGGAAAACATTACGCTCGAAGAGTTGATGAATACCTGGATGGCAAAGATGAACGACAATTGCATCTTCATCTCGGCTAAACAGAAAACCAATATAGACGAACTTAAAGAACGGGTATATAAAAAGGTGCGCGAACTGCACGTACAGAAATACCCTTATAACGATTTTCTTTATCAAACATACGAAGAAGAATAATCAACCTTTTATAGGATAGATATGAAGCGTATATGGCTGTTTTGCATGGTGGCTATTTTGTCTCTTGTAGCACATGCCTCGGCTTTCAGGGCAAGAGAAGTTATGCGCCCATGTTTTGTGACATCGACAACAACGTCGTTAGAAATAAGTAAGATAGCGTTCAATGACGAGCTGACTCGTGTTGACGCTGTCTTTTACGGTGCTCCGGGCGATTTGGCAATCATTTCGTCGGCTACTGTTTTGCGTGCCGGCAATCAGCGCCTCCGTATCAGCGAGGCTGAGCATCTCTCAATTGACGGACTGACTATGCCCGAATCCATGCCTCAGAGCGGCAAGATGAATGTCACTCTCATTTTCCCACCGTTGCCTGCGGGAGTACATTCGGTCGATCTGATAGAGCCTGACGCCCATTGGGGAATATATGGCATTCAGCTTACGTCGGCAGAACCTTACGTGTTCTTGCCAGATTTCTTGCAGACTATGGCTGAAAAGAAAGCCGAAGAAAAACTCTTGCAAGATAAGCTGTCGGCTGGAAAGTCAAGTGTCAACGGATACATTTTCGGCTACGACACCCATTATCCTTTAGACATCCGTCTGGAAATACCCGATCCTTTTACAAATAACACCTACGCAAAGACCGTGAAATGCAAAGCCGACGGCTCGTTCCATATCGAAGCCGATTTGCTTGCCAATACGCACGTGCGGCTTTCGCTAAACAAGGCTAGTTTCGACTGCCTGCTTATTCCGGGCGAAGAAACTGCTGTTTACATCCATCTGCCACGTGTTAGCATGGCGCAATCGCACCTTCTCGAATCGAAATATGCGCATAGCCGTAGGTTGTGGTTCGACGGAGCGGCAGAGGCGTACAACAATGCTCACGCCATCAAGAAAGGAACATCATTACAATCATCATCGCTTTTACAGACAGTTACCGCCGACTTAGACCGTTCAAGCCAAGTATATAAAAACGTGCAGAAGAATCTGCGTGTGCAAGATGCCGATAAGAAACTGATGTCTTCCATCTCCTCGCCCGAAGTAATGGCTTATCTAAAGTTGCGGATGGAAGGAGCTATAGCCCAAGCAGAGCGAGCGAAGTCGGCCCACGGATATGTGGCACTCGAATTAAACTCCACGCTTATGGGCGAAGACATACTCTCATCTATAGTAGCGCCGTATAAAGGCAGTGCAGTACTTGTAGATTTATGGGCCACATGGTGCGGTCCGTGCCGCAAGGCCCTACGACTGATGCCAGCCTTAAAGCAACGGCTCTCTAATCTCGATATAGTATATATATATGTAACTTGTCCATCGTCGCCCGAAGCGGAATGGAACGCACTGCTGCCCACCATACCCGGCATTCATTACAGACTTACCGAACCACAGTGGAAAAGCCTGTGCAGCACATATCAGATAAAAGGCATCCCCGGATATTTCATTATTGACGCTAACGGGAAACTGCAGAACACCCACATAGGCTTCCCCGGCTTGGATGTACTACTGAAAGAACTGCAGCAAGCACTGCGCTGACAGTGAAAGTTTTTATTATATATTAAGGAAAAATTTCGATAATACTTCGTAACTTTGCTACCACTATAACTAACAATTAATATATAAATATATGGCAACAACTCCCGAGTTCAAGTATGCTCCTATGTTCCAGTTAGGAAAGGACAATACTGAATACCGTTTGCTTACTACAGACGGCGTAAGTACAGGTGAATTTGAAGGCAAGACAATCTTGAAAGTGACTAAAGAAGCACTTACATTGCTTGCTCAGCAGGCTTTCCACGATGTAGAGTTCATGCTCCGTAGAGAACATAACCTGCAGGTGGCAAAGATTTTGTCAGACCCCGAAGCTTCGGAAAACGACAAGTACGTAGCACTGCAGTTCCTTCGTAATGCAGAAACTGCCGCAAAAGGCATTTTGCCTTTCTGCCAGGATACCGGTACTGCCATTATCCACGGAGAAAAAGGACAGCGTGTATGGACAGACTTCGAAGATGAAGAAGCGTTGAGCCGCGGTGTGTACAACACATTTACAGAAGATAATCTGCGCTACTCTCAGAACGCTCCGCTTAACATGTACGATGAAGTAAACACTCGTTGCAACTTGCCGGCTCAGATTGACATAGAGGCTACCGAAGGCGACGAATACCGCTTCGTGATGGTTGCTAAGGGTGGTGGTTCTGCCAACAAGACTTATTTCTACCCGATGACTAAGGCTACTATCCAGAACGAAGGCACATTGCTTCCTTTCTTGGTAGAAAAGATGAAGACATTGGGTACTGCAGCTTGTCCTCCGTATCACATCGCATTCGTTATCGGTGGTACCAGCGCAGAGAAGAACTTGCTTACAGTTAAACTCGCTTCTATTAAATATTACGATAACCTGCCTACTACAGGCGACGAAACCGGACGTGCATTCCGCGATATTGACTTGGAAAACAAATTGCTCGAAGAAGCTTACAAGATTGGTCTTGGAGCTCAGTTCGGTGGTAAGTACTTGGCACACGATATCCGCGTGATTCGTTTGCCACGTCACGGAGCAAGCTGTCCTATCGGTATGGGCGTTAGCTGCTCGGCCGACCGTAACATCAAGGCTAAGATTAATAAAGACGGTATTTGGCTTGAAAAGATGGATAGCAATCCTTCTGAATTGATACCTGAAGAATTGCGTAAGCCGGGTGAAGGCGCTAAGGGAATCGAAATCGATTTGGATAAGGGTATTGATTCTGTACGTGCAGAGTTGAGCAAATATCCGGTAAGTACTCGCGTTAACTTGAAGGGTACTATTATCGTAGCCCGCGACATCGCACACGCTAAGTTGAAAGCTCGCTTGGATGCTGGCGAAGAACTTCCTGCTTACTTCAAGAATCATCCTATTCTTTATGCAGGACCTGCTAAGACTCCGGCTGGATATCCTTGCGGTAGTATGGGACCGACTACAGCTAACCGTATGGACCCGTACGTTGATGAGTTCCAGGCTCACGGCGCAAGTTTGGTAATGATTGCCAAGGGTAACCGTAGCGATGTAGTTACAAACGCTTGCCAGAAGCATGGCGGTTTCTATCTTGGTACTATCGGTGGTGTAGCTGCAGTTCTTTCACAGAGCAGCATCAAGAGTATCGAATGTGTAGAATATCCTGAACTTGGTATGGAAGCAATCTGGAAGATTACAGTAGAAGACTTCCCTGCTTTCATCTTGGTAGACGATAAAGGCAACGATTTCTTTAAACAGCTTAAGCCTCACTGCACAGGAAACTGTAAGTAAGCTTAAGATTGTTTCTCGATAAATGCATTTAAGGGCGCGGTTATCTTCCTCATTGTGAGGTGATGATTGCGCCCTTGTTCTTTTCTTAACAAAGTGTCTTACTTCGACCGATACGCGTGCTCACATCGACCGATGTGAGACAACTTTGTAGAGATGTTTGTATGTTTCGCTTTTGGGTTCTGCGCCTTTTGCTTAGTCTGCTCTGTGTGATTATTGTTGACCTTAATCTTTCGTGTTATTGTTCCTATCTTTTAAAAGGACTTTTGTTGAATCCCATAAAATCACACTTTCAGGCACATAGAAGTCACTTTGAGAAATGTTTTTTAATTTATTGTTAATAAACAGTAGTTTAGTTGTTACTATAAATTCGCAATTGGCTACAGGCTTGGGAGATTTATATAACAAAATCGCTATAGTGTCATTGTTTGAAATCTGAATATTGAACGAAAACGGTTGTCCATATTTAGCTAGGATAGTTTCTTTATTCATACCAATATTCAGTTCTCCAATAGAGATAGATGCTGAAGTACTATTTTTATATACACTACATGATGTTAATGCAATTACAGCAATAGTAACTAAACTCAATATTCGCATTTTAATCAACCTTGACATAACCATCAGAATTAGAAATCATTTCGTCGGTAATACGAATCATTCTGTTCGCAGATTTGGTTCCATTGATTGGGGTTAGTTTTAAATAAGCATCTGATTCTTGAACATCAACACCTTTCCAAATACCCCTGATATTAATCTTTCTGCCAGATACTGTTCCTACACATACCGCACAATACTCCACGTCCATCGTATATTTTGATAGGGTCAATGTCATTTGTGCTGTATAATTTGAAGGCACTGTAATAGGATAGGTCCTATTAATAGAAAAACTGTGCTCTTCTGTTTCTCCATATGTAAAGTCCTGTCCTTCGGAAACTGATGTGCTAATTTCTCCATTTGCAATAAATGGAACTTTTACTTTGAATTTCGTGGTTACATTAACACTGTAAGAAGTCCTTTTGTTAAAAGATGAGGTTTCTCTATAACTATCAGAAATCGTAAAAGTATGATTTTGGTCTATTGGACCATTATTGGTAAATTTATCCGAAAAAATCATATCCGGTGTGTTAGATAATGTTGATGCGTTTGTATCAAATGTAACACTTTCAATTTTAAAACATTCTACAGGTATAATTTGAAACTCCTGCATCGGTGATTTTTCGTATTTTTCTAAAGATACCTTTGAGTCATTAGCAGTAATTACGCTATAGTAAACATCATAAAAAGATCCGCTATTGCCTTGCCGTGGATAATCTTGATTTTCAATAATGAATGATTCTTTTGAGTACTCGCCATAACGAATATCCCACGAAGCACCAAAAGTAGATGTGTCACTAGATGGTTTAGCGTAAACAACTTTTACGTTTGGATTATTGGAATAAGCTCCAATACTTATTGGCGTATTGGTTTTTTTAGAGTATATTAAATATGGTATTCCAGTAGAAGGAGGTAAAGTCTTTATGTAGAATTGTTGAGAGACATCATTGTCTTTATATTCCTCAAAAGTCAATTCCTCTCCTTCACTGTTAACTTTAAGATGATGCTTTGAAGAAGAATTTCCTATTATCTGTAAATAAATAGGAATCTGGTTTAACTGGTGTAGTTCTTCATACAGGTTTGAATATGACGATGTAGAACGTGTTTTAACCCATAGCTTTCGCATCGCTATACTATCCCCTTCCAACGAAATAATGGAGTCAAGTTCACAAGATCTTGGCAAACTTGTACCAGACTTAGTTAACAATAAGTCTGGTGAATTTGTCTCAGATTCTAAAATTTGCAACTCTTCTGAACATGCAGAAATAAGGCAGCAAATTGCTACCAATCCGAAAAATGAAAGATATTTTTTCATCTAATTCTAATTTAAATTTATAAACTAAGTTATTTAAAGAACTTTTATTTAAATGATAGATATTGTTTGTACTTGTGGAATGATTACTTAACTATACTACACTACACTGCTATTTTGCCAGTAGCAATCCAGTCTTCACCTTCTATCCTTATAGAGAGTAGGCCACTATGGTTGTCCGAAACCTCCAATATGGTATTAATAGATGGAGAGTAGTTTATAATATTTCCATTTTCATCATACAAGTATATTTGGACATTCATGTCCTTATCACCGAAAATCTCTATTAGATGTAATTCTTCATCATAATATACATCAATAGGAATTCTCATAGGTGAACGATGGACTGTCGTGCTTTTATTTGCGTGCCCACTCTTGTAGAAATCCATATAAATTTCACTTCTTTCCGCATAAGACTGAAAACTACCGATAAAAATTAAAACTCCGAAGAGAAACAAAAACTTTTTCATATCATTACTTTTATTGATTAATTCTAAACAAAATTACTGTAGAAAAAGTTTTCATTAAATGGCAAAAGTTTGACAGTTAAACTTTTTATATCGTTGATATTCAGTTTAATGTAAATGATGATGTCGTCGTTTTCTGCACACGAATTCAAAAAGTTTGACGGTCATAGAAATTCCATGATAAAGAATATGATAATTACAAGGTCTTAGAATGGTAAGGGATTTATTTGATTTCAAATTCGCTCGAAGAATATAAAGGGGCTTATGGTTCGCTCAATTATAGTAGTGCTGATTATGTGCTATCGTCAACAAAGACAAACTATAACTATATACAAAAACAGTCTACTTACCGAATCAGGTAGATAGACTGTTTTGCGAAAAGTGGTAAAGTAACTATATAGTTAAGTTATAGTTGCTTCATAAGTTTTCTAATATAAATTCCTATATTAGTTTGATGTTCATTAAGATTAAGTTTCTTACGAACATCACTACTTATATGATAATGCCTTTTCAGTTGCATATATTCACCGACTTCTTTTCCGCGAAGTCCAATAGCATAAAGGCAGACATAATTAATCTCTGATTCAGTAAGCTCATGCTGTTCAAGGTATTCAATAAACTTTGGATGGGAAGCTTTAAACGCCAGACGAGTGGTGTTCATGAATTCATCCTTATCTTGGATAATTCGATCCTTCCAAGTTCCATACGGTTCTGCGTATGAGGTATTATCTGCGATTCGTGAAGCCAATAATCCATTTAACATTTCTATTCTTACTTTGATAGCATCTTCGATTGGTTTTGCTAAATCTTTTTGTTTTTCTAGTATTTCTTTAAGAGTTTCACTTTCGTTCTCTAGTTGCTCGATTTTGAGCCGAAGGTTTTCTGCAGCTAATGATTGACGCTCACATTCCAATTCGGCAGCTTGTTTTCCAAGAACAGCATAATGTTTTTCCAAAGCAAGCTTTTCATTGGTCTTTTTAAGATTATATCTTTCTAATTCACCCTGACGAGTTCTTAATTCGAGATTTTCATTTTCTTTTTTGAGATTTTCTTGTTCCAGTTGTAATCTTTCTTTCTCTTGAGCATCCAACAAACTTTTGGCTTGCCCCAGTCTATAATGATAGTAGATATATCCGGTGATAATCAGCAATACAAATACAATACACAGACTTGACCAAATAATTTTATCTAATTTCTGTTTCTCCAATAAATTGGATTTTTCCATTTCATAACGTTCTTGAGCAAACAAAAAATCATGAGAAAAAATATTCTGGTGTATGGAGTCGATAGTGGTTGAAAAATTACGGTATGTCATTAATGCTCTAGCAAAATCTCCGTCTAATTCTAAAATATCAGTTTTAATTGCCAAATACTTCAAAGATGATTTTGCTTTTGAAGTAGAATCTATCAAATTCATATAACGGTTCGCATTATATGAATCACCAATTCTGCAATATGCCTCTGCAACATCCATTTTAGTTTCATCATCAATGATGTTCATAGATTCATAATAATTTAAGGCATTAACAATATCTTCTTTATCGCCAAATTTTATTACGTAAGAAAGAGCGTATGGAGCAATGACTGCGGCTAACTCTGAGTTTTGTTTAACTCGTCCCTGCGCAACTGATATAACACTGTCTGCAAGACACTTGTCTTTGTTAAGAATGCTTCCATCCAAGACATTGGCGAGACAAGAGATTTCATAATCTGGACGATTAATATTCTTATATAATTTCGCAGCCGTAAGATTGTTCTTTATAAAATCATCTATCTTATAAGTCGAATATTGAATGGTTGCCTGAGCGACCAAAAGGTTTGCTATAGTCAGTGTGTCTGATGCTTCTTGGCAATATTCTCTTCCTCGTATGAAACTTTGCATAGCCGAATCATCATCACCTTGATTCTGATAAATTCGACCTTGATAATAATATGTCCGAAGCTGTTCATTAGGAGAGCCATTATTGATATAATAATCAATAGCTGGTTGAAGAATGTCAAAAGTTGTCGTGTCAATGCAGTTCTTGTCTAGTGCCATGGATTTGAGTAGTGCGTATCGGGCCGCTACCTCTTTACCATTTATAGTTGAAGCTGGAATTTTTTCCAATATGGCGAGAGCTGAATCAGGTAAGGTATTCATTAAGTCTTCAGCCATATCAATTTGTTTCAAAGTCGGTGTATGTTTGTCACAGGTAACCAATACCACAACGATTATAAATGTAATGATAAAGTTTTGGATTTTATGCATAATGTGGTACTTTTACTTGATTTTCGTATTATTTTTGTTCGTCATAAAACAAAGTTTATTAAAGAATAGTGTTTTGAACTTACAAAGTTAGTAGAAAAATCTTGACTCTGATGCCATTTGCGGAAAAACTTAACTTTATGATTTGTATTGTATGACTTTATAATAAAATGCATATGTGTATTATTATGCATTTTATGCAGATCTGTTATATGACTACATAATAGCATATACAGAAATTTATTATCAATCTCACATATGGAGTTAGTATAATACGTTCTAAATATAGCCAAGAGCATCGCAACTATCTTAGTCCATCAGCCTGTAATTATTGAGTTGGGTGACGCATTGGTGAAGACAAAAAAAGGAGCGAAGCCGCTTGCACATTATAATAGTGCAAGCAACTTCGCTTCTACGTATGTAATAAGACGATGTAAGTCTACAGATTAAAGCCCCGCCAACTCTACAACTTTATCGGTAGCAGCGATGATGCCTTCAGCATTCTTACCGCCGGCAGTTGCAAAGTGAGGCTGACCGCCACCGCCACCCTGAATCAGCTTGGCAGCTTCGCGTACCAGCTTACCTGCGTTCATGCCGTTGTTCTTAACCAAGTCTTCGCTGATGGCAACGGTAAGCAGCGGTTTGCTTTCGAATACACTTCCGATAACAACCAGCAAGTTTTCGGGGAATTGACCCTTCAGCTGGAACGCGATGTTCTTAACAACATCGGCAGGCATAGGAAGAACGGTCTTGATGACCTTAACGCCATTGATTTCTTTTATGTTTTCTATCAGGCGAGCCTTCACAGAAGCCTCTTTCTCTTTCATGTATTCTTCAACCTGTTTCTTCAAGCCTGCGTTCTCTTCAATATACTTAGTTATAGCAACTTTCAAGTCGGGAGCGTTGTTGAAGAGCGACTTCAAGTCTGTGATAGTATCCTGTATAGTGTCGAGCATGTTTTCTACTCTTTCACCGGTGATAGCTTCGATACGACGTACGCCTGCAGCTACAGAACTTTCAGCCAAAATCTTGACCATACCGATTTTACCTGTAGCCGAAACGTGTGTACCACCACAGAACTCGATAGATGTGCCGAACTGAACTACGCGAACTTCGTCGCCGTACTTTTCGCCGAAGAGGGCGATAGCACCAAGTTCTTTAGCCTTTTCGATAGGCATGTGGCGATATTCTGTCAAAGGAATATTCTCGCGAATCTTAGCGTTAACCAAGTGTTCTACTTCGCGTATCTGTTCCGGAGTTACCTTCTGGAAGTGAGAGAAGTCGAAGCGCAAGGACTCAGGAGTTACCAAAGAGCCCTTCTGCTCTACGTGATTACCAAGAACCTGACGCAAAGCTTCGTCGAGCAAGTGAGTACAAGAGTGGTTGGCAGCACAAGCAGCACGCTTATCAGTATCTACGCAAGCCATCATCGGAACGTCGAGATGTTCAGGCAATTTCTTGGCGATATGGATAGGCAAGTTGTTTTCTTTCTTGGTATCGATGATTTCGATAGTTTCGAATTCGCTTACCAATACACCTGTATCGCCTACCTGACCACCGCTCTCTGCGTAGAACGGAGTGTCGCTCAATACTATTTGGTATAAAGTCTGGTTCTTCTGTTTTACTTCACGGTAGCGAAGAATGCTTGTTTCGTATTCAGTATAGTCGTAACCTACGAATTTAGTTTCGCCTTCTTTCAGCGTAATCCAGTCGCCAAGTTCTACGGCAGCCGCATTACGTGCACGCTGTTTCTGCTTCTGCATTTCAGCATTGAACTCGTCTTCATTAACAGTCATACCGTTTTCGCGAGTAATCAGCTCTGTAAGGTCGAGAGGGAATCCGAATGTATCGTAGAGAGTAAATGCGTCAACACCGCTGATTTCTTTCTTTCCGGCAGCTTTAGCTTCGCCCATAGTCTTGTCGAGCAGACGGATACCTGTTTCAAGAGTACGCAAGAATGATTCTTCTTCTTCCTTGATAACCTTTTCTATCAACGCTTGCTGAGCTTTCAGTTCAGGATAAGCACCGCCCATGTTTTCAATCAACACCGGAACAAGCTTGTACATGAATGCTTGCTTCTGGTCGAGGAAGGTGTAAGCGTAACGTACGGCACGGCGCAAGATACGGCGGATTACATAACCTGCCTTAGCGTTCGACGGCAACTGTCCGTCGGTGATTGAGAATGCGATAGTACGGATGTGGTCGGCAACAACACGCATGGCGATGTCTGTCTTTTCGTCCTGTCCGTAAGTCTTGTTAGACAAGTCGCCGATAACCTTGATAATAGGCTGGAATACGTCGGTATCGTAGTTTGAAGTTTTGCCCTGCATGGTGCGAACCAAACGTTCGAATCCCATACCGGTATCGATAACCTTAGCTGGCAGCGGTTCCAGTGAACCATCAGCCTTACGGTTGTATTGCATAAATACCAAGTTCCAGATTTCAATAACCTGCGGATGGTCTTTGTTTACCAATTCGCGTCCGGGAACTTTAGCCTTTTCTTCTTCAGAACGAGAGTCTATATGAATTTCAGAGCACGGTCCGCATGGTCCGGTATCGCCCATTTCCCAGAAGTTATCATGTTTGTTACCGTTGATGATATGATCTTCGGGGAAATATTTGCCCCAATATCCTGCTGCTTCGTCGTCGCGTTCCAGTCCTTCCTCAGGGCTACCTTCGAATACGGTAACGTAGAGGTCTTTAGGATCGATTTTCAGAATGTCTACCAAGTACTCGTATGCCCATCCGATAACTTCTTTCTTGAAATAATCGCCGAAAGACCAGTTACCCAGCATCTCGAACATGGTGTGGTGGTAAGTATCGTGACCTACTTCTTCCAAGTCGTTATGCTTACCGCTTACGCGCAAACATTTCTGTGAGTCGGTTACACGTTTGTATTTGGCGGGGTGATTGCCTAAAATAATGTCTTTAAATTGGTTCATACCTGCATTGGTAAACATCAGGGTAGGGTCGTCCTTGATTACCATCGGTGCAGAAGGCACAATCTGATGCCCTTTCGACTCGAAGAATTTAACGAATGAGTCGCGGATTTCATTAGCTGTCAACATGATGATTATATATCTTGTAGTTAATATTCTCGAATATGGTTTGCAAAGATAATCTGTTTTATTATTTTTGTCGATAGGTTTCATGCTAAAACTTGGCATCCCTAACATTAATTTTTAAGAAAAACAGGTATTTAATGCGCAAAGTATATTACATATACAATCCGAAAACCCGGACTTACGACCGCATCTACCCTACGATGCGCCAGCGCATGATGAGTTATTTACGCCGAATGTTTGTCGGTATGGGGTTGGGTGCCGGATTTTTTATCGTACTGTTAATAGTGTTCGGTTCTCCTTCCGAAAAGAATCTTAGGGTGGAAAACTCACGCTTGTTGGCTCAGTATCATATTCTTTCTTCTCGTCTTGACGATGCTCTTGGGGTGATGCAGCAGTTGCAGCGCCGCGATGACAACTTGTATCGTGTAATTATGCAGGCCGACCCTGTGGCGGATGCGCTTCGCAACGCAAGTTACGGCAAAACAAACCGTTACGAGGAGTTGATGGATATGACTAACGCCAAGATGGTGGTGAACACCACACAGCAGATGGACTTGCTGGCGCGTAGAGTTTATGTGCAGTCTAAATCGTACGACGATATAGTGGAGTTATGTAAGAAACACGATGATATGTTGGCTTGCATCCCTGCCATTCAGCCCGTATCTAACAAGAATCTGAAGCAGACGGCTTCGGGATACGGTAACCGTATAGACCCTATTTACAAGACCGTGAAGTTTCATGCGGGCATGGACTTCTCGGCCAACGTGGGCACTCCGGTTTACGCTACGGGCAACGGTACTGTGCAGAAAGCTGGATGGGAAGGACTGTATGGTAATTGCATCACGATAGATCATGGATTTGGATACGTAACCCGTTACGCTCATCTCAGCAAGATAGGCGTAAGAAAGGGGCAGAAGGTAGTGAGAGGAGAAAAGATAGGGCAGGTGGGAAGCACCGGAAAAAGTACGGGACCGCACTTGCACTACGAGGTGCATTTGAAGGGACATATTATGAATCCTGTGAATTATTATTTTATGGACTTGAATGCCGACGATTATGACAAGATGATACAGATTGCGTCTAATCACGGTAAGGTATTCGATTGATAAAGGAGAAAGTTATGGCCTTAAAGACTGATAAAGGATTGAAGATATATTATTCTATACGCGAGGTGGCTGCCATGTTCGATGTGAACGAGTCTTTGCTTCGTTACTGGGAGAAGGAGTTTCCGTTTATTTCGCCCAAGAAGGCTGGAGGTAATATTCGCCAGTATACTAAGGAGGATATTGAGAACGTGCGCCTGGTGTATCATTTGGTGAAGGAGAAAGGGATGACCTTGGCCGGAGCCAAGCAGCGTATCAAGCAGAATAAGGAGACGGTAAGTAATGTGGTAGAGATAGTGGACCGACTGAAGAAGGTACGCGAGGAACTTGTGAGTATGCGCAAGGAGCTTGATTATCTTACATAGTGCAGCCGTATCATATTAATTGCATTAATACGGAGCGTGCCGCATGAAGTTTGCTGATTTCATGCGGCACGCTCCGTGTGATATCCGTTTTAGTTTCTTAATCGGCTATTTGATCGTCGAAGTTCTCTATACGAGTAATCTTCTTGATGTTCTCAAGTTTCTTCAGATTATCGCAAATAGTGTTCACGTCTTCCACATCGTGCACGTATAGCTGGATGCGTCCTTCGAATATACCGTCGTTCGACTCTACGTTGAGTTTATGTATGTTTACGTTAAGCTCTCTTGAAATTACTTCTGTCACGTTGTTCAGCACACCTATTCCGTCTATACCTTTTATATATACGTTTACCGGGAATGTCAGGGCCTTGCCAGTTTCCCATTGTACAGCTAACAAGCGGTTGCCGAAGCTTGTTTTCAGTTGTGCCGCTATCGGACACTGTCTCTTATGAATAACGATACGGTTGTTATCGTCTATATATCCTAACACGTCATCGCCCGGGATAGGCTTGCAACAGTCGGCAAGGATATACTTCTTCATATCGTCTGGCGTAAGCTTCAGTATCTTCTTCTTGTCGATATTCAATGCCGGAGCTTCTTCCTGCTTTGACTCTTGTTTCTTGTTGCCACCGAAAGCGAAAGAGATATACTTTTTCCAGCTGGTGGTGGTAGGCTTTTCTTTCAGCTCATTCTTATCCGCTTCGCCCAGTTTGATAGTACCTTGTCCTACGTTTAGCGCCAATTCTTCGAATTTTGACACATGATGCAGGGCGCAAAGTTTCTGAATATTAGCGTCGTTCTGAGCAATTTCCTCCTGCTTCAGGAAGTCGTTTATAATGTCTTCTCCCTTCTGCTGAAGCTCTTTACGCTCTCTTTTCAGAATGGCCTGTATCTTAGATTTAGCCTTTGCGGTAGTAGCGAAGTCAATCCATGACGGCTGTACTTTTTGCGATTTTGATGTCAGAATTTCTACTTGGTCTCCGCTTTGCAACTTATGGCTAAGAGGTACGAGTTTATGGTTTACCTTGGCTCCGATACAATGACTTCCGAGGAAGGTGTGGATGGAGAATGCGAAATCGAGCGCAGTACAGTTCTGCGGCATGGTCTTGATTTCGCCTTTCGGTGTAAATACAAATATTTCGGATGCGAAAAGATTCAGTTTGATGGTGTCGAGGAAGTCGAGCGCGTCCGGTTGCGGGTCATCAAGTATCTCCTTGATGGTCTTGAGCCATTTAGTCAACTCGCCTTCGTCTTCGCTACCGCCGCCTTCTTTATACTTCCAGTGAGCAGCGAAGCCCTGTTCGGCTACATCGTTCATGCGTTCGCTACGAATCTGGACCTCTATCCACTGTCCCTTGTTGCTCATCAGCGTAACGTGGAGAGCTTGATAACCATTAGCTTTAGGATGGCTTACCCAGTCGCGCAGACGGTCGGGATGAGGCTTGTATATTTTCGATATGGCTACGTAAATATCAAAACAATCGTTCAGCTCCTCTTCCATGTTATTCGGAGTGAAAATAATTCTGACTGCCAAGATATCGTATATTTCTTCGAATGAGATATGCTTAGTCTGCATCTTGTTCCAGATGGAATAAGGCGACTTTATTCTTGCCTGAATGCGGTATGAAATTCCCATCTTATCGAGTTGCTGTTTGATGGGAGCGGTGAATTCGGCGAACACAGTGTCGCGTTCGGCCTGTGTAGCTTTCAGTTTTTCTTGTATTTCCTGATAAGTCTCGGGATGTTCGTATTTAAAGCTCAGGTCTTCAAGCTCGGTTTTGATACGGTTAAGTCCCAAACGGTTGGCTAACGGAGCGTATATATATAATGTCTCTCCGGCTATTTTATACTGCTTGCTGGGAAGCATGGACCCGAGGGTACGCATGTTATGCAGTCGGTCGGCAATCTTTATAAGAATCACCCGTATATCATCGTTCATTGTAAGCAGTAACTTCTTGAAGTTCTCCGCTTGCGCCGATGCTCTATCCCCGAATATACCTCCAGAGATTTTAGTCAGTCCGTCTACAATTTGTGCAATCTTAGGGCCGAACAGGTTTTCTATATCTTCTACCGTATAGTCTGTATCTTCTACAACATCGTGCAGAAGGGCAGAGCAGATGGAGGTTGAGCCTAAGCCGATTTCTACACACGCAATGCGTGCTACCGCAATGGGATGCAGTATATACGGTTCTCCAGAACGACGTCGGACACCCTTATGCGCTTGTTTGGCGAAGTTGAAAGCCTTGGTTATAATTTCTACTTTCTTACGGTGTCTACTACTCAAGTATCGGTCTAATAATTCTTGAAAAGCGTCATTTATTATCTTTTCATCAGCCTGCTCTTGTGATAACTTATCGTCAGCCATTATATTACCTCCTAGTGTTCATTTCTATATCTTGCAAATGTATACAAAATAAGGAATTTTACAAATATTTCGTATTGAAATCGGTATGTTATTTCACACGAATGGAGCGGCCTGCGCGTATATTATTGCCCTTGATTCCGTTAAGTTGTCTTATTTTTGATACGCTTGTGTGATATTTGGCGGCTATGCCTCCTAATGTATCTCCGTTACGTACTTTATGGTACTTGGCTTGTGCCGAAGACTTTGGTGCTCCCGATACGGAAACGAATGTCCGTCGGTTAAGATACACATCACTTTTGTAATTGAAAATGCTGTCTTCTTGGTCGATGAAAGTACTTACCATATTGGCCGGAAGGCGTAATGCATATGGTTCTTCGTTGCCCGGTATCAAGTCTTTTTTATATTCCGGGTTCAATGCACGCAGCTGATCCATGCTTATGTTGCACACTGCCGATACCTGCTGCAGATGAAGCGGGCGGTTTATGTGGATGGTATCAGTACTTTCGGGCATTCTCATCTCCATCGGCTTGATGTTATGCTCGCAGTAGTATGTCATGATATAATTGGCAGCTACGAATGCCGGTACATATCCTCTGGTTTCTTTAGGAAGGAAGTTGTATAGTTTCCAGAAGTCTTTTTCTCCTCCAGCACGGTGTATCGCCTTGTTGATGGTTCCGGGGCCGCAGTTATAAGCCGCCAACACTAAGTTCCAGTCGTGATAGATATCGTACAAGTCTTTAAGATATCGTGCCGCAGCTCTTGTTGATTTCAGCGGGTCGCGTCGTTCGTCTATCCAGCTAGTTTGTTTCAATCCGTATATTTTAGCTGTAGGAAGCATGAACTGCCACAGTCCTACGGCTCCTTGGCGCGATGTAGCCATTGGGTTTAGTGCCGATTCTATTATAGGCAGGTATTTCAGTTCCAGCGGGAGGTTATATAAATCGAGTGCTTCCTCTATTATCGGCATGTAGAAATTATTTGCGCTGAGCATGAACGCCACTTTTGTACGCAAGCGATTGGCATACATATCTATAAACTCACGTATTACGCTATTATATGGCATCTCGATGATGGCCGGTATGCGCTTCAGTCGGTCTATATATACAGAGTCGCTTATCTGTGGTCCGGCAGATGTGGGGATGCAGTTATCTCCTAAATTGATATAGTTTTTTGATATCCAGTCAAGGTAAAGGCTGTCCGAGTTGGAAAGCATACCTTCGGGCAAGTCGATAACATCTTCAGTTCCCGAGTCCGTGCGTACGGTTATGCTTTGTCCTGTTTGGGCAAAAAGTGAAGTGGTGCTAAGCAAGGCCACCAAGCCGATAAAGAGTTTTTTCATGTCTTAAAATTTAATACTGCATTTTAAGCCTACACCGAGTGGGGCTTTACGGTATGCATCGTTAAAAATAGCAGGTTCCCATGTCATGCTCAAGTCGTTGCTTATATCGAAGTTGGATAGTTCAGCGTCTACATAAGCATCGATTACCGATAACAGATATACACCGATGAAAGCGATAACACTTAGGTCGCGCTGTCGGCGGTATACATCTTTTCGTTTCTTGAACAAGTCTTGGTAATATGATTTTCGCGCCTCAACCATTTCTTTGGTATAGCTGGGCGGAAGGAAATCCATGTAGCTGTCATTGTTTGGGTTATCGCTCATAATGTCTTGAAACGCCTGCATATAGTCTTTATACATCTTGCCGTTCCAGGTCAAGGCGTATGCACATCCCACAAATCCACCGTACACGATAGGCAGTTTCCAGTATTTACGATTATATATTTGTCCGGCACCAGGGATAGCCAACGCCAACCATACCGATTTGTTAGGTTCTGGCAGCCATTTTTTCTTCTGCTGCTTAGGTTGCTGCATGGCAGGGCCGTTTATCGAGTCGTTCATCGCTGCAAGTCGTGCCGTATCTATGGGGGCCTCAATATCTATCCGGCGTTTTGCTATATCATCGTTATTGAGCAGAGCCAAGCTGTCAGCTTCGTTCTTTGCCCTTATAGAGTCGGCGCTGAGCACTCCGTCTCTGTGCTTTTTAGCTCGTTGGGCTTGACAATCTATGCTCCCAATCCACAGAAACGTGATAAGCGCGATTATAGACATTATATATGTAGACCAATTGCTATTCAATGTTCTGTCGGGTTTATTCGTTTGGTTTCAGTGTGTCTAATATTTCCATGATGCGTTCCAAGTCGGCTTCGCTGCTGAAAGGTATGCTGATTTTACCTTTTCCTTTAGCCGAGCACGACAGTTGCACTTTGCTGCCGAAGAAGTTGCAAAGGTGATTCTGCAACATGGTGTATTCTTCAGACAGTTTGGCGCCTTTTGGTGCAATTTTCTTTCCTCCCGACTCCACGCTTTCGCCTACGGTGAGGGCTTTCACCATATCTTCTACTTTTCTTACCGAATAATCGTGTTCTAAGATTTCGTTGAATATGCGGATTTGTGTTTTCGGGTCGTCAAGAGCCAGAAGCGCACGTGCGTGTCCCATGTCTATCTCTTTGTTTTTGAGAGCCATCTGTATGGTGGCGGGAAGTTTAAGCAGTCGCAGGTAATTTGCTACGGTAGTACGTTTCTTTCCTACGCGTTCGCTCAGTCTTTCCTGTGTAAGCTCATATTGTTCCAGCAAGTGCTGGTAAGCCAATGCAATTTCAAGTGAATTTAAGTCCTCGCGCTGGATGTTTTCTATCAGCGCCATTTCCATCACGTTTTCGTCATCGGCAGTGCGTATATAGGCGGGTATAGTTCTCAGGCCTGCCTGTATCGATGCGCGGTAACGTCTTTCTCCGGCTATGATTTGATAAGAGTCTTCGTCAGTCTTGCGTAGAGTGATAGGCTGTATAATACCTATTTCACTTATCGAGTCGGCCAGCTCTTGCAGTGCTATCGGGTCGAAATCACGGCGCGGCTGGTTCGGGTTGACCGAGATTTTGCTCAGTTCTATTTCGTTTATCGACGATGATCCAGACGTCTTGACTTCAGTTTCTGTAGAAATCAAAGCGTCGAGTCCTCTGCCTAATGCAAATTTTTTCTGTACGGCCATGTCTTTATATAGTGTTCTGCAATTCTGTTACTTATTTGTTTTTGTTAATTATCTCGTTGGCCAGGGCCAGATGGTTTTTCGCACCTGTAGAGTCGGCGTCATAAAGTATGGCCGGTATGCCGTGGCTTGGAGCTTCGCTCAACTTCACGTTGCGCTGAATGATGGTCTTGAATACCAATTCCTGGAAATGTCTTTTCACCTCATCATATATTTGGTTAGCCAAACGCAGACGAGAGTCGAACATGGTTAGCAGGAATCCTTCAATTTCCAGTGACGGGTTAAGCTTTGTTTTGATGATTTTTATCGTATTAAGCAGTTTACTGATACCTTCGAGAGCAAAATACTCGCATTGTACAGGTATGATAACCGAGTCTGCAGCCGTTAAGGCATTGATTGTGATAAGTCCCAACGATGGAGAACAGTCAATAAGGATGAAATCGTATTCATTCTTCATCGGTTCGAGAGCCTTTTTCATTATTTTCTCTCTGTTGTCCAAGTTAAGCATCTCTATCTCAGCTCCTACCAAGTCGATGTGCGACGGAATTATGTCGAGTCCGTCAATGTCTGTTGTGTAGATAGCTTCGCGTATGTCTGTTTGGTTAATCAAGCATTCATATATGGAGCAGTCTATATCTTTCAGGTCTACCCCCAAGCCCGATGAGGCGTTTGCCTGCGGATCGGCATCGACTACTAACACTTTCTTCTCGAGAGTGGCTAATGATGCGGCCAAGTTAATAGTAGTGGTAGTTTTGCCAACACCACCTTTTTGGTTGGCCAATGCAATAATTTTTCCCATATTAATCAGTTTATCTGAATGCGAAATAACAAATAAATCATGAAAACGTGCGCTTCGCAGCTGTTACATTTATATAAAGTGTTGATAACTTACACCGTTTGTTAATAACTTCTGCTGCGCAAAGATAAGAATTTCCTCATTAACTAGTCGGTCCGAAATGGATTAATTAGTTCATATTTAACAATATTAGTAAAAGTGTATTACGCTAAAACGAAGTGAAAAGACTTTGTTTGGGGCTCTGTATAGCGTAATCTGTCCGGTTTATGAAACTGATTGAACTATTGCTTTGCATATTGAGCAGTCACATATCATTTTGATATATTATCTGTTGTAAACTTTTTGCAATTCTTTAATGAAGTTGTCTCACATCGACCGATACGAGCGCTTACTTCGACCGATACGAACGCTAGCATCGACCGATATGAACGTTCACTTCGGTCGAAGTAAGACGACTTTGTTTAATAATTTCATGATATTCCTAACAGACGCCGATGATTGGCAAGAAGCATGTCCTGTCAGAGTTCGCTTTGGTAGGACATGCTTTTTTATATATCGAAGATTTATAGTACCTTTACGTGCGATTTTAAGAATAAAAACGATACTTATTATGACAAATCAAAAACCACTTCTGTTGCTGTCTAACGATGACGGCGTAACAGCTAAGGGAATAAACGAACTAATCAAAATATTGCGCCCCATGGCCAACTTGGTAGTAGTGGCTCCGGATGGACCTCGCTCAGGAGCTTCGGGTGCCATTACCTCAGAGCGTCCTTTGCGTTATTCTTTGGTAAAACAAGAACCGGGACTTACAATATATAAATGCAGCGGCACTCCGGTAGATTGTGTTAAGCTGGCTCTGCATGAGTTGGTACCACATAAGCCAGATATGGTGATAGGCGGCATTAACCACGGTGATAACTCGTCGGTCAATGTGTATTACTCTGGCACTATGGGAGTTGTGATAGAAGGTTGTCTTAAAGGCATTCCTTCGGTAGGCTTTTCTCTCTGCAATCATTTGCCGGACGCTGATTTTGAGCCTTCGTTCCCCTACATAAAGCGTGTGGTAGCCGAGGTGTTGGAACATGGATTGCCTTTAGGAATATGCCTTAACGTGAATATACCTAATGCATCACAGTTAAAAGGCATCCGCATCTGTCGTCAGACTAATGGAGTATGGGTTAACGAATTCGTAAAAGCCGAACATCCGCGCGGTGGTAATTACTTCTGGCTTACAGGCGAATACCATAACATGGAGCCGGGGGTAGAGGGTACCGATCACTGGGCTTTAGATAATGGCTATGTGGCTATAACTCCTACACGCACAGATGTTACTGCTTATAGCTTTATGGAACAACTTGCACAATGGAATCTTGAAGTATGAAATATTATTTGATAGTAGGCGAGGCCTCGGGCGACCTTCACGCATCTAACCTTATGAAGGCGCTGATGGAGGAAGATCCGGAAGCTGAATTCCGTTTCTTCGGTGGCGATTTGATGACTGCCGTAGGCGGAACGTGCGTAAAGCATTATCGCGAATTGGCTTACATGGGCTTTATCCCGGTACTGCTGCATCTGCGTACTATATTCAGCAATATGGACAGATGTAGGCATGACATCGAAGCGTGGAAGCCGGACGTGTTGATATTGGTAGATTATCCGGGGTTCAATCTTAAAATAGCCGCTTACATCAAAAAACATACTCAGATACCTATATATTATTATATATCGCCTAAGATATGGGCTTGGAAGGAATATCGCATTAAGAATATACGTCGTGATGTGGATAAGCTGTTTTCTATACTTCCGTTCGAGGTGGATTTCTTCCGAGGTCACCACTATCCGGTAGATTATGTAGGTAACCCGTGTGTAGATGCGGTAGACAGTTTCTTGCGTACTGATACTGAAACGAAAGAGCAGTTCTGCCAACGCTTGAATTTGGAATCGTCTCGTCCAATTATCGCACTTTTGGCGGGGAGCCGTAAGCAAGAAATCAAGGACAACCTCTCGCGTATGATGGAGGCTTCTCGCTCGTTTCCTCAGTTTCAGTTTGTGATAGCCGGAGCTCCTGGCATCGCCCCGGAATTCTATAGCCATTATCTTACAGATGGTGCCAAGATTGTATTTGGCGAGACTTACCGTTTGCTGCGTCATTCTGAGGCGGCTTTGGTGACTTCGGGAACGGCTACTCTTGAAACGGCATTGTTCAGAGTGCCGCAGGTGGTATGTTATTATACGGCTGCAGGTAAACTTGTTTCGTTCTTACGCCGTCATATATTGAAGGTTAAATATATATCGTTGGTTAATTTGGTGTCGGGTTCTGAAGTCGTTACCGAATTGGTTGCCGACGTAATGACAGTCGATAATATACGTCGTGAACTGTCTGCCATAATAGAAGGAGGCTCTCGACGTATTCAGATGTTATCCGGTTATGACCGTATGATACAGATATTAGGCACGCCCGGAGCTTCTGAACGGGCGGCAAAACTGATGGTGAAGTATCTGAAGAAATAATAATAAAAATAAGAATCGCCTTTCGTATAAAGAACAATTTCAATATACGAAAGACGATTCTTCTATATATAATAATGTGACTATAATCCGTTATGCCTTTATAAGCGTAATGACATACAGATAAACTACGGCGGCCGGAACAGCCATCAGCGTGCTGTCGAAGCGGTCGAGCATACCTCCGTGTCCGGGTAAGATATTACCGGAGTCTTTTATACCTAAAGTACGCTTCATCAGCGATTCAGTCAAGTCTCCCCATGTACCGAATACTACTACGGTCAATCCTAATCCTATCCATTCCGCAGTATTCATGAAGTCGAAGAAGTGCGCCAAGATAACGGCAGCGATTATACTGAATACAGCTCCACCGATAGAGCCTTCCCACGATTTCTTGGGTGAGATGCGCTCAAACAAGCGATGTTTGCCAAACAACATTCCGGTGCAGTAAGCTCCACTATCGTTCACCCAGTTAAAGATGAATATCGACAACGGCAATATCGGGTTGAATTCGGTAACCGACTGACTGTTTACGCTGTGATACGCCAAAACGTTAAGTAGTGAAAACGATAGAGCGATGTACATCTGGCTCATCATTCCATACGCCCAGTTGTTGATGGGGTTCTTTTGCTTCTTGTACAGTTCGCTTATCAGCAGATACATCAGCAAGAACAAATAGGGGATGAATATCTCGTAAGTGCCAGGCATAATGCTGGTATATCCAAAGCAAAGGAACATGAATACTCCAGCCAAGACTGTCATCTGACGGTTTACCTGCGCCTCGCCCGATTTGTTTATGATAGTCCCGAATTCAAAAATAGTAAGAGCGGTTATTGTGGCAAACAATAAGGTAAACGGTATAGGACCTCCTAAAATGCAGCCTACTAGTACGGCTACAAATATCACTCCCGTTATAGCTCTTTTCAGAAAATTGCTATTCACTGTGGTATAGAATTATTGGTTATTTTCTTTTTCTTCCGCCTTTCCCGAAGGTGTGCTGTCTTCTGCTTTAGGCAAATTGTTCTTCTCTTCTCCTGCCATAATTTCTTCAGAACGTGAAGTCCACGGACGTTTGCCGAATATCTTCTCTACATCTTCGGCGAATATAACTTCTCGCTCTATAAGAAGCTGTGCCAACTGCGCATGTCCTTCTTGGTGCTGACGGAGCAAGTCCTTGGCACGCTCGTATTGTGTGGCAATCATTTTCTGCACTTCTTGGTCTATCATTTCGGCGGTATGCTCGCTGTATGGCTTGTTGAAAGCATACTCGTCGTTATTGTAATAGCACAAGTTAGGCAGTTTGTCGCTCATGCCTGCATAGGCTATCATGCCATACGCTTGCTTGGTAACTTTCTCCAAGTCGTTCATTGCTCCGGTAGAAATCTGTCCGATGAATACCTCTTCGGCAGCTCGTCCTCCTAAGGTGGCGCACATTTCGTCCAGCATCTGCTCTTTGGTAGTGATTTGTCTTTCTTCGGGCAAATACCAAGCGGCACCCAATGCTCGTCCGCGAGGAACGATAGTTACCTTTATCAGCGGGTTAGCGTGCTCAAGGAACCACGAGATAGTAGCGTGTCCGGCTTCGTGAAGTGCAATGGCACGTTTTTCAGCGTCGGTCATCACTTTAGTTTTCTTCTCTAATCCACCTACTATACGGTCAATGGCGGCCAAGAAGTCTTCTTTGCCTACCGCATTTTTAGAGTGTCGTGCGGCTATCAGTGCCGCTTCGTTACATACGTTGGCTATGTCGGCACCGCTGAAGCCCGGTGTTTGACGCGCCAATAAGTCTACATCGACTGTATTATCGAGTTTCAACGGGCGCAGGTGTACTCCGAATACCTCTTTACGCTCGTTCAAGTCGGGCAGGTCTACATATATCTCTCTGTCGAAACGTCCGGCACGCAGCAAAGCCTTGTCGAGGATATCAACTCGGTTTGTGGCTGCCAAGATGATGACGCCACTGTTTGAACCAAATCCGTCCATCTCGGTAAGAAGCTGATTCAATGTGTTCTCTCTTTCATCGTTGCCTCCCATATTTGGATTCTTTCCACGGGCACGTCCTACAGCATCAATTTCATCAATGAAAATTATACAAGGAGCTTTTTCTTTAGCTTGTCTGAACAAGTCGCGTACGCGTGATGCACCTACACCGACAAACATTTCTACGAAATCAGAACCTGACATAGAGAAGAACGGTACGTCTGCTTCGCCGGCTACAGCCTTTGCTAAAAGAGTTTTACCTGTTCCCGGAGGGCCTACAAGCAAGGCACCCTTAGGTATTTTACCTCCCAAGCGTGTATACTTCTGCGGGTCTTTCAAGAAGTCTACTATCTCTTGCACCTCTTGTTTCGCAGCAGCCTGTCCTGCTACATCCTTAAATGTTACACGGTTAGCGGCTCCCTTTTCAAACAATTGTGCTTTGCTCTTTCCTACATTGAATACTCCAGAACCGGTAGGACCAGCTCCGCCTCCCATGCGACGCATGAAGAATATCCAGATGAACACGAAGAACAATATCGGGGCAAGACTGCCGAATAGCATTCCGAACCAATTGTCTGACTTTTTATAGATAACTTTTCCTGTGAAGTGTCCTTCTTTTTGTTGCTCATCGAGAAAGCGGTCCAAGCTTTCTATAGAACCAGCCTGAACGGTAATGGCAGGACTTCGGCCTACATTCTTGGCTTCCTTTTGGAATACGTCGGCCACGTGGTCGGCTTTTACGAACATTTCTATGCGATTGTCATCGTAAGCTACCACCTTATCGGCATATCCTTTGCTTACCCATCCTTGGAATTCGGTATAAGACACCTCTTTTATTATATTACCTTCGTCTCCTCCTGCAAGGTAAAGGTAGCCGAAAATGATGGCGATGACAATGTATAGCCACGTCAAGTTGGGGCGCGGCATGTTTATCTTGGGTTTGTTGTTTTCGTTCATAGGTTTATAGTGATAAGTATTTTTAGTCTAAGTCTGGAATTTCGGTCAGTTTTGCATCGGCCCATAGGTGCTCCAGATTATAGAAGTCGCGTTCTTCTGGCAAGAACACGTGTACCAATATGTCTCCATAATCCATAGCCACCCACTGTGCATTGCGCAATCCGTCTATGGCATAAACTTTTTCTCCGGTTTCTTTTCTTACATAGTCTTTTATAGAATCTACGATTGCTGTTACTTGGCTGGGCGAATTGCCTTCGCATATCACGAAGTAATTACAGATGGTGTCTTCGATAGTTGTCAAGTCTGCTATAACGATGCGTTTTCCTTTCTTTTCTTGTATTGCTTCTGTTATTTTCTGTACGATCTTGTCTGTCTTGTTCATTATCAAGTCTTCTTTTCTTAGAGTTTAATATGATATTACTATAATATAAGGTGACAAATATACTTGCTTTTCCGTATATGGCGAAGTAAAGTATATTAATTCTCCTTTTTATATGTGTTTTTCTCAAAAAAAACGCCGAAAGATTTGGCGCGTTATAAAATTGTTGTACCTTTGCAGCGTCAAATTAAAAGACGCTCGATAAGAGCAATAAATTGGGCTATGGTGTAATGGTAACACAACAGATTCTGGTCCTGTTTTTCCTGGTTCGAATCCGGGTAGCCCAACAGAATGATTAGGAGTTCGATGTTTCGGACTCCTTTTTTTGTATGTAATCTAATGCTATTCTTTTGATTCTCACCTTGTATTTCTTGTTTTTTAAGCTACTAACTGTATGTGTTTTTGGTAGTTATATGCTATTATGTACAAAACATACACTTTTTCAAAACGATTTTATCATTGCTTTTGTTTAAAAAACGTTTAGCTTTGTAAACGGTTGCTTAAAACCATTAAAATAGTTTCTAATTCTTAAATTTAAAAAAGATGAAAAACTTCTTCTTCCCAATGAAAATACCTCAGAAGCAGGTGTTGTTATTGGCGGCGTCTTTGTCTTTAGGACAAATGGCTTTTCCTATCGGAAATAATATGTCGGGAGAGGCTTCTGCCATTGCTCAGCAGAATCGAAAGCAGGTTACAGGAACAGTGACTGACAGTTTCGGTCCGGTTATTGGAGCCAGCGTAGTTGTTAAGGGTACTACCAACGGGGTTATTACCGACATGGATGGTAATTTCACATTGCAAGTTCCTGTTGGCGCTACTATCGTTATATCTTATGTAGGATATAAAGATAAGGAGATCAAGTATGCAGGCGAGTCTACTTTAAAGGTTGAGATGAATGAAAATGTTCAGACTCTTCAGGAAGTACAGGTAATCGCTTATGGTACTACAAAGAAAGTATCGGTAACAGGTGCCATGTCTTCTGTTACTTCTAAAGATGTGTTGAAGAGTCCGGTATCAAGTATCGGTAATGCCTTGGCTGGTAAGTTGCCGGGTCTGTCGTCTATACAGACTACAGGACAGCCGGGTGGTGACGACCCTACGGTTTATGTTCGTGGTGTGGGCTCTCTTTCTGAATCTATGTCAACTCCGTTGATGTTGGTTGATGGTGTAGAGCGTTCTTTCTTCCAGATTGACCCTAATGAAGTAGAAGATATTACTGTATTGAAAGATGCTTCTGCTACAGCCGTATTTGGTGTACGTGGTGCTAACGGTGTTATCTTGGTGACAACTAAACGTGGTAAAGAAGGCAAGGCCAAGGTTAACTTCTCTACTTCTGTTGCGGTTCAGATGCCTACACGTTTGCCTGAATTCGCTAACAGTTATGAATATGCACGTAATTATGTAGATGCTCAGCGTCGTGACGGAGTGCCCGAAAATGGTTTGGCATTTACTGAAGAGACAATCGAAGCATTCCGTACTCACAGCAATCCTATCGCTTATCCTGATGTTGATTGGTTGGACTTGCGAGTTAAGAATACCGCAATGCAGACTCAGCACAACTTGACTATCTCTGGTGGTACAAAGAAAGTGCGCTACTTTGCTTCATTGGGTATATTCGGCGCACCCGACAAACCCTGTGGAGTAGGCCGTGCAGATGCTAACCCAAAACT
>ENA-ORNF01000702-ORNF01000702.1-human-gut-metagenome-genome-assembly--contig:-NODE-702-length-32834-cov-4.243327_pt1 | contig 32834 bp, 22 predicted proteins | sample MGYA00242110_ERZ509012 | MGnify/ENA primary metagenome ERZ509012 (study PRJEB26280, sample SAMEA2338714) | human gut metagenome | biome: human gut; feature: human-associated habitat; material: faeces...
TGCTTCATTATAACAGCTATTGATAATTTTTACCATTAACAGGCGTGGAAAAGATTGGAATTTCTAATAGAATCACTTCTGCTACAGATTTTTACAAAACAAATCTAATGTCAATCTCCTCATAAAAAATTGCTGTCTTCTTCATACGTCCCCAACACTTCTTTGCTGGAATATTTTAAAGTTTCAAACCGGTAAATGATAATGCTATCTTCTTTTTCATTGCTGATTTTTTTCAGTTCATTTTTTAATCTTTTCAACTTAGCTTCCGTCAGATTCCCTTCAAATACCGATTTTTGCACATGACGCAGATACTTTCTGCATGTCTTAAGTATTTTATTGTTACGCTTAGTCTTTACATCATATACCAAAATAACAAACATTTTATTCCTCTATGTGTATTTGTATGGTTTATACTTTTCATCAGTTTCTATATATTTTTTGATGTTTTGTATTTCACGCTTTATCAGGAAATCATAGGTCCGTTCCTGTCCTTCTATGTTTACCTTTTGATAGAGCTTGTTTTCAAACTCTCTGATAAATATCTTTTTGCCTGCCCCTGAAATATAGATGCCATCATTTTCTACTTCGATAAAATCTGACTTATTGAGCATCTTACGGTTAATCAATGTAAAAATCGTTCTGTCAACCAAAATGGGCTTGAACAAATCTGCAAGATCCAGATTCAAGCTCTCCAGTCTGGTTCCTGCCGCATGAACCATTCCTATTCGTATATCAAGGCTTGTCCTGTTAATTTCATTGGCAATTCTTTGGTATAACAGTGTATTTCCAAAGCTTATCATTGCATTAATCGGGTCCTGCGGTGGTCTTCGTGTTCTTTTTTCAAATTTAAAATCTGAATTTTCTATTATATAGTTGAAGCATTGATAATACTTCTGTCTTGCCTGTGCTTCTATCAGCATTAAGCCAGCTACACTAGAAGCCTCATTCATTTGCTTTATATAGCCAGACATCTTATCGGCATTTTCTTGAAGTTCAGAGGAATTCTTTCTTCTCTGATAATATTTTAGATTTGCTCTGATATTTGATATGCTGGCCATCTCAAGCTTACGTGCCATATCAAGTCGTTCTTTATCTGAATCATATATTCTGAGCTGTTTTAGCTCTGTCTTTATATTCCTACGATTATTCTGAGGCACAAACGCACCTGTCTTCTCTCAATATTTATCAATAAAACATACGTTGAGACCTGTCTTATTGACAAAATCAAAGAAATTCCCTGATAAAATCACATTTGAATACACATATATAGAGTCGGTTGTTTCCACCGGAATATATTTCTTTCCCTCGTCATTTTCAAAAAGTACATTAAAGTCACATCTGGTCAAAATTCCTTCATTCACCAAATGATAGCTACTGTCAATCCGCTGTATCCCAGTGGTATACCAGTCTCTATAAACAGTTTTATAAGCCTTTTTCTCTCTTTTGGCTATTATCTTTGAACCCTTTTTCTCGAATCTGAAACCAAGATATTTTCTGTTTGTTCCTTTATATACGCCTGTTTTCTTATGATTCAAAGGCAACATCTCAGCATTTTCTATATGCTCACGCACATCACCAAGTATCTTTATCGCATCATCATATGTCTTGCAATATATATTTATATCATCTCCAAAACGGCAAAAATGATAATCGTTTTCATCCATATAATGATCAAGCTCATTCATATAGATATTGCTGAAAAGAGGACTTAACTGTCCACCCTGCAATATTCCTTCATCCTTCTTACATGTTGTATGATCATCAATAACCTTGCATTTTAAATATGTAATTATCAAATTAAGAATTTTATCATCAGAAATATGATTTTGAATTTTGTTAATAAGAAAATCTTGATTTATATTGTCGAAAAAACTATGGACATCAAACTCTACAGACCATGTGTATCCATTTTCCATATACTCTGTTGCCTGCTTTATAGCCTCTGTAACACCCTTGTTTTCCCTATATGCATACGAATGACGTGAAAATAATGTATCAAAATATGGACTAAGTACCTGGTATGCAGCACGATACACCAGACGATCGGCAGAGTTCATAAGTGAAATTATCCTATGTTTCCCCTTGTAATTCACAATTTCACATTGTTTAATTAATCCCATAGCATAAGTTCCATCTAGAATCGAATCAACAATCTTTGCTCCATTAGCTTCCCAGTATCCCGGTAAATCAGATAATTTCATTCCATCAATACCACAGCTGTCTCTTTTTGTAGACAAATACTCCATAGCCGCTTTTATATTGGATTCCTCTACAATGTCATTCACAGTTATATCCATACGCACTCCTTGTCTGTAGAGTTACTAATTCTACTGTTAACATTTCTATATAATCATCCTATTACATTCTATAAATACTCACACTCCTTGCAATTACCATATTTCGCATAGAAATCTACAAAGAAATGGTAACTAAGGTATTATGTCAATTCCTCATAGGTAATGTATCTCTTAAGAGAATGGAGAATGAAAAAAATTGCGTTTTATATGTGTCAATTCCTCATAGGTAATGTGTCTCAAACTATGTTGATTGCATTATATCTTTTTATCGTCAATGTGTGTCAATTCCTCATAGGTAATGTATCTCTTTCAGATCCGTTAAAGGATACATGGAAACTCATGTGTCAATTCCTCATAGGTAATGTATCTCTTCCAAGCATAAAAAAAATTATGAATAAAGTTTATAATGAAGGTGTCAATTCCTCATAGGTAATGTATCTCTAACATGAAAAAAATTTTAACAAGTTTTAAGAGGTGTCAATTCCTCATAGGTAATGTATCTCGTAATTGGGACCATTATAATGGTACAAGGTTTTTTTGTGTCAATTCCTCATAGGTAATGTATCTCATGCAAGAAAAAGATATTTTGTTAGAGGCACCTTTAACGTGTCAATTCCTCATAGGTAATGTATCTCAACTGATTTAATCAGTATCTATAAATGATACTACTCCATTTTCAGCCCAAAATCAATATAAAATGGTAAAAAAGTCCGTCGACCTCAAGCATCATAATATCAGCAAATCCTTGATTTTGAAGGGTTTAGCAATATGTCACTATTCACCCCTGACATCGACGGACTTTTCAGCCCAAAATCAGGTAAAATACGTAAAAATAAGATAGTTTTTTACAAAACTGTCACCAAAAACACCCTTTAAATCCTTATATTCACTGGATTTTTATGTCGACGGACTTTTTCATTCATTTAACAGAATTCTAACGCCTGTCTTTACTCTTTTATCCCACGGCTAGCTGATATCTGTGTATAGGTTTTCTTTTTTATATAATACCAGATCTAAATCTTTGCATTCTTTTTTCTATCCGCATCAAGTATATGACCATATACCTTCGTCATCATATCTACTTATGTATAATCTAAATCTTCTTGTACTGCCTTGATATCTCCGCCACTCAGTTTTAAGAGTTTGTAGGTCTTAAGCTATGAGATACCCCATTAGGCAGCCCCTCTTTATCAATGATTTCCAGCATCTTTATGCGGAGATAACTTTCACCAAACGGAAGCCCGTATGTTAGTGAAACAGCATTTTGGCGGTCAATTGCTTTGGCGCAGGTTTGCGATATGTCATCAATGTACAATCCAAAGTGTATCATTCAAATAATCCTACACTATTACGCAATCTATCCCAACCGGCTCATAGCAGTCTATCCTTCCATCAGAAATTCTATAAGTTCCTTAATACATATAGAATTATAAGTCTCCATGACAACATCATCACCATCGATATAAAATACTTATTTTGAAGTATTATTCCAAGTTTTTTCCAACCTATATCTCCACATGCTCTGCCCAAACTTCACTTAATTCGTCTATATTTCCAGAAAAATTACCTGCAATTTTAAGATTTCCATCCTCCGTAATGGCCGCAATTCCTGACCTACTACAAGTAACGGCAATTACATTCTTCCAGTCTTTAGCAGCCAATCTGCCCATATCTAAAAAAGCTTTACACTCCCCAGCCATCTTTATCTTTCTATCTTCCGTAATACCAATTACATAGGAACTGTCAACACTAACTGATACTATTTTTTTCCATGACTTCACTTCGTTTCTGGAATCATTTCTTCTCCCTGCAAAATCAACTGTTCCATCCTTAAACAATGCAACACCGCAGTCAGTTGCAGCCGCTATGTTCTTCACATTTTTCCAGCGAGAAACGGTTTCTATCATATTATTATCAAGCATATCTCCCGCTATCTTGACAGTACCATCCTTACTCAATCCTAAAACATGGAATGAGCCGCAAGCAAGTGTCATAATATTTTCCCACTTCGTTATTTCTTTGTCTATAACCGCACCGACAATTGAAACCTGCCCCTCTCTATTTACCGCATACACACAATTAGGAGCACACAAAACACATACAATATCCTTTAAATCTTCTGTACTGCATTGTCCATAACTATTGTCGCCCTGAACACGCACCTTGCCATCCTCATAAAGAATTGCAGTATTTCTTTCACTGGCGCTATATTGCACTACCCCAGATATACTTTCTATATTTCTTTCGTCCTTAAAAATACTAAGCGTATTTGTTTTTGCCGAAATATAAGCAACAGAATCTCCTGTTAATGTAAATCTATTCGGATTGTTATTTCGTTCTATTAACGACAACGAATACTTATGCTTTGCTATATTTATTTTTTCTTGAAATAGTTTTCTACTATTATCTCCCGACATGTATCTAATGAAAGCATATTCAAAACCACACTTTCCACATGCTATGACATTAAGCCCACCTATTGGGATAACAGTTTTACAGATCGGACATTTCATATCAACCGCACTCTTCATAACACACCTCTCTAATCATGTTGCTCTGTTCTTCCAATAATATATTTTTCCCAAAAGTACTTAATCGGATAGAAATAATTCAATTCATCCAAATTTCCCTCTTTATGAGGTGCCACGGACCCTGAGAAAACGCCAATCATACGACCATCCTTTCGTGATATGACCGGACTACCAGAATTACCATGCAAACCTGTTGTATCAATATAATATCTTTCAATATCATTTACTGTTTGAACTGAAGCTATTCTGCCGCTAAAATTACTTATTTTAAGCTCATCAATACGATTTCCTGTCAACATCGCACCTAAAGGATATCCAATAAGTAAAGTCTCCTCTCCGGTTCCTATTTTCACTTCTTCTGGTCTCAGCGGGATTTGTTTAAAGTTATCACCCTTCAATTTAATTATTGCCATATCACAATCTTCATCTATAGAATCCAACAATTCGCATTCAAACCACCTATAATCCCCGCCTACCATTCCAGGAGTGTACAAACGAGCTCTGATTCTATCACAATTTCCAGCCACATGAGCACAAGTTAAAACGTATCCCGATGCCGTAACTATGCTACCTGTTCCTTCACCTTTTTTTTCTCCTCCAACATAGGTTTCAATAAGAACTACAGTTTGTGACAACATATTAACCACAGCATCATAGTTGTTGTCATTTATTTTTTCTTCGTTTGATAGTAAATCAACCTTAGGAATCAAAACTGACCGTTTTTCTCTGCATTCAATATTCCTATATTGTTTTGGTATGTCCTCTATTGTGAGATAATCTATAACATCTTGTGGTGCTTCATTACCAATACCGTATTCCAAGTCTATTCTTTCCAATAACACATCTACTGAATCATGCAGGAAATTTCTTACAAAACGAGCATTTCCCAAATTAGGATTTCCTCCTTTTGTAACTACTTTGAATACTTCAGCGGCCCTGCTTAGATAATCGTTACTTAATCTTAATGGGTATGGCGTACCAATTTGCACTATATTATCCGCATTTCGAGCCATCATTTTAAGAATCTCGATTAATTCCTGATGAGTATAATCCGCGAACTTAATTATACTACTGGATGTACCAAATCTACTGGCCAATCCACTATCCATATCAAATAGTCTAAGCATATCCCCTGGGTATCCCGCAAGAATAATACAAGTATTTTTAATAACATCGAGGTCTTCTAATACCGTGAGTAATCTTTTTACCACACTTCGTCCATAAATATTAGAAGGATCTGCAAGCTGATGCGCCTCATCAATAAAAAGAATTCCATTCTTAGCCAACTTAACTGTTCTATCAAAACTGTCTATGTTATCGCACATTTGTCGAGCTGTTCTGGAAATCACATGCCCTTGACTCAATGCTCCTGTAGCTTTTAAGATTCCCCCCATAAGTTTCGCTACAGTGGTTTTTCCGACTCCAGGATTGCCTATATAGCAGTATAACCCGGGATTAACCTTGCCATTTGGCATTCTACGAAGCCTTCTTTCAATAATATGTATTGACTCTTTAACTTCTTTTAATCCGATAAGGGTATCTAATTTCTCGAGAGCGTTATCTGAAAACATTCTGTTAGACGAGAGATATTTGTGCATATTCTTTGGCAACATCTCTTTAGTAAGAAAGCGTCTAGTCACTTCATACTCTGCTTTCCCATTATTAATAGTAATCGTTTGTGTATTTCCTTCAAGTCGTTTCCAATTTTGACTCAGTTCATTTATTAGCTGTTCTAGCTCCCTTCCATTTCCCCAAGATCCTACATTTTCGCCAAGCCCTCCTCTATCACTAATCCAGTTAAGAAAAAAGTCCGGAAGCAAATCCTCCACATTCTTCTCAAACGCCATACTTTCCTTAGTTTTTAATTCAAAGATTTTTAGCATGTTTTCTGGAGATAAGTCCTCAAAGACAAAATGTCTGCATAATTGGCTCCTTGCTGAAGGAAATGCCTTAAGGAAATTCTCCATTCCATCTTCTGTATCTATAAAAACAACACAGAGATCATTAAAATGTGCACTCATAGCCCCTATAATCACTCCTAAGGCTTCTGGACCAAATGAATTGTCAGTTCCGCTTTTTTGAAGTAAAGCACTAGGAAAAGTAACAGCTAGGGTACCACCTACAGCCTGTTCAATAACATTCTGTGTTTTAATTGCCGTTTGTCCCACATACCCAGCTTCAAGGTCAGCTTTTCCAACAAACATAACATTATCGTTTTCCAGCATTCCAAGCTCTTTATATACATACGCCATTGCCCTAACGGATGTATGTTTTCCAGTTCCAGTTGCCCCAGCAATAGAATAATGCATTCCTACATTAAGCGAATCCTCAAAAAACATATCCGAATCATTTACATATAAAGATTCCGCATACTCTACAAAATCATCTTTCCCAAATAATTCATTCAGAACATCCTTTGCCGTGCGATCACTATCATCATTTCTCTTTCCAACAGGTCCTGCGAATTGTCTAAATGATTTAGGTATATCTTCTTCTGTCAAAGTTCTTCTTTCACGAGCAGAAACCTTTTCGACCTGCTCCTTTGTTATGATTCCATCAGCAGTACCCAATACAGCTGTATTTAACCTTTCCGTTCGTGCCGCAATTGATTCCGGTAAATATACATCACGGATAAACCCTCCGTTTCCAAAATTCATAGGTCTATGCTCTAAATATTTCTCAAACGCAGTCTTGCTTCTTCTTAGATACGCTTTAAAATCATCAGAATCTGTTATTTCTCCTTTTTCCACCGCCATCTCTCTTAAAATCTCAATGAGTTCTGATGCAGTATAGTCATCAAAACGAATCCTGTGATTAACAGGAAATCTTCTTGAAAGGCCTTGGTCTACATTCAAAAATTTATTCATTTCTGCGGTGTAACCAGCGCATATGAAACAAGTATCCGAATGAATTTGCGGATCTTCTATTAACGGAACTAATTCTCTAATAATAGCATGTCCCCGTTCATTTTGTTCTAATTGGTGTGCCTCATCAATAAACAAAACTCCACCTCTTGCATCATCAACAATCTCAGTGAGAATCATGGTTCCATTTAATAAATCTGCTGCTCTACACTCAACTACATTATTAACCTTTCTACGAAGGACTCCCAATAGTCCTAGAATCTCTCCCATTTTTCTTGCGACAGTTGTTTTACCTGTACCTGGCGCACCAGAGAAAATATAGTTTCCTGGTGCACTTTCCTCTACTCCCCACAATATATTTCTGCTTATATTTCTCAAAAATTTCTTTACATTTGCAAGGCCGATTAACTTATCTATTTCACGAAAAGCGTCTGTCAAATTCTGGCTTCTTGGAACAAGACAGTGCTGAAGATTTTCTGGAATATCAGCTGGTTTTAATTCTAATCCCGCTAATATATCACCTTCTATCGATAATCTCGCACTACATCTCTTTTTCATATTTGCTAAGAGTGTTTCAGCTTCTCCAGCATTTCCCCAGCCTCGTGTACTGCCACCAACCCATGCGTCACAGAAATTATCCAGCACTTCGAGTAATTCATTTCCTATCGTAATATCTGGATCCCTCTCGGCCATCTTCAAAAAAATTAATTTCATTTCTTCAGCTGTATAATCAGACAAAATAAATTCATTTGGAAACCTTCTAGCTAAGCCATCATTCTCTCTCATCAGATTATCAATATCATTTGGATAACCCGCCAGAATAACTGCAAATTGTCCCTCATATGTTGACAAATCATTTACAAGCTGATTAATAGCCTCAATACCGTGTTGATTTGTAGAAAGAGAATATGCCTCATCAATAAAGAGAACACCTCCCATTGCCTCCTGAACTCTATCCCTCACTAATCTAGCAGTACCTCCAACATTCTGCGAGATAAGATCTGAGGCAGAGCATTCCACCAATTGACCTTGCGGTAATAATGATAATTCATAGTAAAGCATTCCCATTAGACGAGCTATGGTCGTCTTACCTGTCCCCGGATTACCTTTAAAGCGGATATTTAACGAGTGACCAATTGCTCTTCTATTTTTTGCAGAAGGCTTAAGTCTGCTGTAGCTACTCGGAATAATTACCGATTTTGAGAGTCGTCTTCTCTGCTGCTCGTATAATTCTCTTATGTGAGTTTTCACTCCTATTGCTTTTATGTTGCCTTCCCTGTCTTTCACATCTTCAAGCCCTATCAATGATTCCAACTGCTTCATAGGACTAAGGTAGTTTTCTTCACCAGTAAATTCGCACCAGTTATCATTCGATAACTGACGGTGAGGATGTTCAGAAATACATCTTTCAAGTCTTGTATATAGATTTCCCAGCCCCCACCTTTGCCTTGCACATGATGCTGCCAAGCACTCTGCCACTGAGTTTATATCCCCAATAGCTATGTTTAACTTCCCCTCTGTACGGATACGCATCATATTCAAAAGATTAGTTATCTCTTTTGAATTTGGAGTACGAAGAGAAATAACTCTGTTGTTTTCAGCAGAGCCTGTTTCAATACGCGGCAGTAATACATTCTGAACAAATCTTGCCCACTGATTGCTCGCCCCTCCGAGACTACTATCAACACTGTTAACCAAAGAAGAGAGTGAAGTCTCTCTGAACAGATAAACAACAATACTGTGATTCACACTATGATATGATTGAAGTTCTTCTAAGATTGCCATTTCTTGAACATCAAAAGAACCTATAAGTGAATCAACATTACTTAGAATAAGTGCGCAACGATATTTTGAAAAACGTAGTAACCTAGTAACCTGATTCCAACTGGTTCTAATTGCAATTCTTCCCATATGAAGTGGTGAAGTATTATCTTGAGTAGTATTCATTTCAACCACTTGTCCTTGGTTCTGCTGAATATCTCTTTGACGTCTTCTATGTCCTATTGATCCAGTAGCAACAATCATTTCAGGACTGTGAACTTCCTTTAAGCTTGTTTCTTCTATAGATTCTACTCCCAGTAATATATCAAATGAATTCTGATCATAGCAATATAACATATCAACACTGTCAAGAAAAAAAACAGCATCAAATCCTTCTTCATGTCTTAAATAGTGATGTATCTCATATTTCACATCAGTGAACTGTAACATATTATTGCAAAACTGATCATTAGTATACCCAGTAACAATATAATGCCCATCTACACACAATTCTACATCAAAATACGAATTATTTTTTGCTATCATAACTTACCTTTCCAAGAACGATATTTCTATCCCACTCTGCGTGCAGTATGATTTGGTCTAACAACATCCACCGCCTGTTCCGTCCTCCATTGTTGAATATTTACGCATTCTGTTCTATCTGATGGAGAGTTCTCAAATCCTGGAACGGTTGATACACCTGTTTGCTGAAGATCAATTTCCCCCATTGAAGATAGTACTTCAAGTGCAATTTCATCTCCATATTCTTCATTCAAGCTACCATAATTAATAATATCAGATTCCAGTCTATTAGCTATAGTTCCATCAGACTGAATAACAGGGGTTTGCGTAATAACGATTTCAAACTCAGTAACATTATTTCTCAAATGCAATCTGTGTGCTGCTCTTTGATCATTTCCCTGATAACTATGATCCACTATAGCAAGTCCCATTTCACCCAATTGATCTGCAATATCCTGTGCTATGTCGGCTCTATCTTGACTAGCATAAAATGCTTCAACAGCAAACATTGAAGTATCATCAATTTCTCTACTTATCTGCATACCGGCTGATTGAACTCCATCCAAATCAGTAATAGTTAATTCATCGGAATTATCCAACTGTCTGTTAAGCAAATCCAAGCGTTCTTCAATTGCGGTTAAGTCCCCAGCAGTCCATACGTCGACATCAACGGAGACATCTGTTTCATCCTCTAAGCTTATCTCTCTGCTTACTTCTAATTGCGAAGAAGCCACACCCAATATCTGACGAGCCGCTTCAAAATGAAGACTCCATTCCTGTTCAGCCCGAATCACATCCTGTCTTAACTGAAACGCTTCTTCAAGTGTCTGACGCGCCTCTCTTCGCGCTGTAGCAGCATTCTCCGGTATTTTTTCTGCATCTCTTATTTCTCCTTGACTCGATTGAAGTGCCTGCAGAACAGGCTCTAATCTTCCTGGACAAAGGAGCTCTACTCTGTAGTTTTCTTGTATATCTGTTATTATCATATCTGCTACGCCTTCGTACTCACGTGCCATTTCTAAAAGCACAGTCTGATTATGTGCAGTACTACTAACAGCAACCTCGATTGAATCCAATTGCGATCGTATTTCCTGCATCTCACCATTCAAACGAGTTTCGAGACTTCGCATCTCGTTTTCCATCCTTTGATTATTTTGACGCATAGCGCTTTCAATTCTTCGATTATTTGCATCCAGCGCATTATCCACGTAAGAACGTGTCTGATCCAATGCCTCTGAAAATTCTCTCTTTGTAGTTGACAATTCTCTTGAAATACTCTGATGCATTTCTCTTAAATGTTGTTCATTTTTCCTTGACTCTTCCTGAATACGTGCATTACTTTCTCTCACTGTCTGCTGTAATTGAGTACGTAATCCCTGTGCTTCCCTTGAAGCTGCATCTCCTTGTTCCGCAATACGTCGATTCATATTTTCAATGTTGCTATTAAGTGTCCGCATTCTAGTCCTATATTCCGCCAAAGCGACTTCATTACTGGCACTCAGTTGGTTTAGCAATCTATTACTTTCCTGCAAACTTGTTGCACGTGCTGCTTGTTCCCTTATTCTTCTAAGTTCATCAGTTGAAATAGTTGTATAAGTTATCTTTCTTCCACTCATTTACTTGGCCTCCTGATTGATTTTATTGTTTGGTATTCCAATTTCATGAACATAAATTCCATGATAAAATGATTCCGTTATTCTTTGTCCTTTTCCAAATTCCGACAAATAATCCTTATACCTGTCCGTTAAAGGAATAATTCTTTGATTCGAAGACCCCCTTAGGCTTTTTCCATCATCTAAATGTCTAATATAAGGCCCATCGATAAGTAAATCTATCTTTGGTAGTAGCACATTTGCATCACTGTTCTCTTTCAAATCCTCGTATGTGTACCCAGTATATACAATTACTCCCATATCTTTTTTTCTCGAAATCAAATCAAGCATTTTCGCTAATTCTTTAGCTTGTAGAAAAGGTTCTCCGCCACTTATGGTGAGCCCATTTGCCTTCGAAAGAATAATTTCCGTTGCCAAAGCCCCAATTTCTATAGGCTTCCCTTCCTTCATATTTTGTGCGCCTTCCGCAATACATCCGGGGCATTTTTGTTCACATCCTTGAACCCACAAAACATATCTGAGTCCTGGACCTAACACATGAACCGTTGGTTCTTTCATGTATACATAAATATAGTCTCTCATAATATTTTTCCTAATTATTGACCTGCTCGTCTTTTAATAATCTGTAAATCTTTCTGTGCTGCCACCGCGCATCCAGATAGTATATGATCCAATTTCATCAAATTTCTTCTTATCTCTTCCATACAGGTTTTAACTGTTTGAACCTGATTTATATTCAATGTTTTTCTTAATTCGGCATTTTCAGGGTACTCAACTTCTTTCATCATCGTTTCTAAAGGTGTTTCGACCACATCAAACCAATGCCCATACTCATCACGTTTTTTCTGACATTTATCTATATTCTTCGCCAAAGTCATTGCCATCATTTCTGTTTCATTCAGAAATGCAGCATGCTCACTCATGACATCTTTCAATTGCTCGATTGATTCATTTATAATACTTATTAAATCCGTAGTGAGCGTATGCCGCTCACTATCATACTTTGTATTTTGCCCCTCCAAGCTCTCTATTCTATTTTGTAAAATTTCCGTAGCAACTTTGTTTTCTTCAACAATCGGCGTTATATCATCAATATTCTGCTGAAGTTCCTTCTGTTTTTCAACACTATATTCTATTTTCGCATTCTGCAATTCATGAAGCAACTCCTCTAATTCTTTATATTTTACTCTTAAATCAACAATCTCTTTAGGAATCCCATTAATACTATCTTCTATTTTTTTTACTTCTTCCTCTACTTGGCGCTTTTCATTAAGCATATTATTTTGTAAGTCTTTAAAATCGCTTAATGATTTTTTCTGCTGATTAAGGAATGCGAGAGTATCATCATTTCTTTTTTTCTGCTCTTCAATCATTTCAGGCGTACAATCCTTCAACATTTTTTTAAGACTCTCGCCAATAGCTATTTGTTCATTCAAACTCTTTGTATTCGTTTTAATCTGGGTTTGTAATTCTTCACTAGACTTTCTAGCTATCGATAATTGCTTTTCAATTTCATCCTGCTCATTATGTCTTGCCTGAACTGTATCCAGTAAATCACGAAGTTCATCCGCAGTATTCTCACTCACACAACAATTTCTTGAATATAAATCATAAAAGAATTTAATTCTATTGGCAAAACTTAGATAGACCGCATACACCTCATCCGGAATGTCATTTTCATCCAAAGACTTTTCTGATATTTTCAATAAAGCATTACATGTGGAAATCAGTGAAATAACCAATTCATTTCCATCTATATCCACAAGCTTCTTAGCTTCCTGTTCGAGCTGTTTTTTCATTTTTAGCTTATCTTTGTTTTGCATAATCTCCTCCGTTTATTCACTTATCGGCACTTCATATATTCGTGTAGGATAATCAAATCTACGAATACTTATGACAACCGCACCTTTCTTCATCTTTAATCCCACATCAACTACATCACAATCTAGTGGTTCAATTGAATATGGCAATGCAATATTTCTTTTTTCATTGTTCACATCGAATTCAAGGCCATCTTTTACCGAGACAAAAATGGGGCCCAAATACTCAGTTTCTTCAGATTCTTCCTCATTACGCAATAAAAGCTTTTGTTTCACTTTCTTTCCGCTTATATTGTCATAGACGCACACAAAAACAGCTTCATCTATTTTTCTTTTCTCTTCGAGTAATCTTCTCCCTATTTCACATATTTGTGAAGGTTTATCACTATATGTATCATTCACATACCTATCATCAGCCAAAAACGGATCAAAACTAAAGAACTCTTTTACAAAAAATCTTATTGGAAATAAGTCAGCACATTTACCGATCAGCATTATGTTTGTGTTTTCTTCTTCAAACCCGAATTGTTCCCATAATTCATCCAAGGATGAAAAAAGAATATTTAATCTGTCTTTCGGTATTCTAAAAACATTTTCCATATCTGAACATTTTATTTCTACTCCAATTAGTTCCTTAAGCGAAGTGTCCATTAGCCCTTCGGATCTATAATAATTTTCCATAATACTGTTAAAAGTATCTAAACACCCATCTAGTACCCCAAATATATCTTTGCCTTTCATCTGCCAAGGTAAAGATTTGTTCATATCTTTTTTGCAATCGTTATTATCTGGCAAAAAATATTCGTGTATCTTATTATAGTTTCCATTTTCCAAACATTCACAAAAACACGCCGAATACTTATCGGTATCAATAATAAATAACCGTCTTGGAAACACTACACCTTCTTTGCCGGAGCATGTAGCGAATTCATAAAATGCAGATGCCTCAAATATATCTATTTTCACTGCACACCTCCATCAGACTGTCACAACAGCTGGAATAATTACATCATCTTCGCCATTGTCATTTACTTTTTTAGCAACTCCAGGTAGAACACAATGTTTTATGCGATATTCTTTCGAATAATCAAATTCTGAATCATCTTCAATCACATGCCAAACTTCATCATAAACTTCACCTTCTTCAGGATGATACACATACATATCCAAACCATTTAGTGATGATTCGTATTTTTTTAAAAAAATGCTCAATTTTCTATTAAGTTTTTCTAATTCTTCTAAAATTGGTGATGAGTTATATTCCTTTATTAAGGCTTGCTTTTGAAATTCTTCTATAGTAACTACACCTTCAGTATTGTTTGATTGATTTATTACAATCTCTGGTTTCCCATTACCAAAATTATTATTATTAATTCTAAACAACTCTTCAGCAATTATTTTATCAACATTCACTATACGATATAATTCAATATATCGTTCTGCCAACGGTCTTAGTTCATGTGGATATAATCCAACCTGCCAACTATGAATTCTTTTATAAAAATCTTCCTTTATTGATGTCAGTTCTGCAACTGTTTGGTCTAATGTCTTAACCCATGATGCCTGCAGTTTATTTGTCTGATCACACATCTCATTATGTATTCTTTCTGCGGTACCTAATAAAGCATGGCTATCATCAAGGGCATCTTCATATTCTTTGCCCAACATCGATCTTATTATTTCACGCTCTTTTTTTAAATATTCTTGAATCAAATCTGATGATAGCATGCTTGGCTCTCCGCCTCGATTGCTTTTTGTAACAGCTTGATATACTTCTGTTCTAATTCTTTCGGCTTCATTTTTTGCTTCTTCTATAATTCTATTTGCATCTTCCCTTGCTTTAACCATAATCATATCCGGCTTACTCTTAGTATCACTATCGTCACCAATTATTTTTATCTTATCAGCAGTTTGAAAGTATCCTTTTATTACTTCTAGATGTCGCTCCTGTCCCTTGATTTTTAATCTTAGAAGAGTATTCTTGACACTTTCATCATATGTATATGCTATTGCAATACCATACTGCTGTATATACTGTCGTATATACACTGTCCATTCCTCCCAAGTTACAGTCCGTTCTGTCGTTAATAATCCATTTGTAACTTGAATAGGAACTGGGGCATGCTTAACATACTTTTTTTGAGGTCTCCCACTCAAGATTTCTCCTGCAAATTTGATACTATGAAATGAAATTGCCTCAACATCTTTTTTTCCTTCAATTATTTCGTCAACTAATCTACAGAATCCTTGCGTTCTATATTCAATTACAATCATATCGCAAAGCTTCTCGTAATATGTTTTTGCGTCAAAATCACCAGTTTGTGTCCAGCCTCGGTATCCCCTCCGATAGAAAGATAATGCATTGCCATAATCTCTATAAACACTACTCATCTTATAATTCCTCCGTCTCTAAAACCTGTCCATGGTGCTTTTTTCTATTAATTGGGCATTTATAGGCTTACAAATGACCTTTACATTGTAATCCTCTTGAACCACTATACGAACAGAGCATTCTGTATTTTCTGGAACGTCAAACGACATAAACATAATTGATTCGCTCTGTTCCTCAACATTTAATTTCTTCGCTTTAATGTTCTTCTCCTTTGATCGATATAAGCGAAGTTGCATCGGTGAACCGTTGCTTACAAGGGTAATCTCATCTGAAATAGCCGGCAGCTTTCTTTTGCTTTCAACCAAAACATTTACAATTCCCACCAAATTTTCATTTGATGGCATCCAAATTCCATAGCAATACTCAGAATAGTTTTCCATAATTGGCGATACTGGTGATTCCAGCATTCGTCGCAATATAGGTGTCGAAGAAGATTCTGCATTTGACACAGGCTTATTTGATAAATTTATAGCGGAATCAGATTTTATAGTTTCGTGCGATACCGGCTTAAGAATTGGTTCAGGCTCAGGTTTAGGCAATTCTGCTCTACTATATGCATATCTTGCTGCTCCGTACGAAACCGCCTCACTCGGTCTGTATACTTGAATAGCAATTCCTGTATCGTAAAGAAGTTCCTTAAGTCCGTCTATAACCATAGGCATCTGACTTGCTCCACCTGAAAGAATAACTGAGTCAATTTTAATTCTATCTTTCTTCGCTTGTTGTATTACTTTATCAACAAGTTCAAATGTTTGATTTATTAATTTTCTTCCTTTTTCTTCGAATAAAGATCTTTCTATTTCGATATTAGCCACAGAACCATCAGGAAGGCTAATCTCTTGTCTACTATTTTTACTATCAGACAATTCATGTTTTATCTCTATAGCAGCATTTCTAATAATTTCTCGTGCATTACTATTCTTGGGTGTATAGTCATACTCAACCTTTAGTTTTCTGCACATCTCGTCATATAAAATAGCGTCAAAATCTTTACCACCAACATCAGGCAATCCGTCATTTATATGTAGCTGGTAAGGTTCACCTTTACTTCTAACTGTAACTACAGCCACATCAAAAGTTCCATGCCCTAAATCATAAACAAGCGCAGTATAAGAATTCTCTGATAATTTAATATCTGCCGGCGCAATATTCTGCATATAATATAAGTAATCTATTGCAACTGCGGCTGGTTCTGGCAATCGGCCGACGACTTTGATATTCTGCCCATTTATTTTAACATTCTCTATGCTTTTTTGCATTCGATTAAGCAAGTTAAGATCATTTGTATATGATGCTGGGAATGTAAATACAATCTCATATATCGGATCTTCACCTCTATTTTTACGTTCCTCATTTCCTAATAGAATAAGATCTCTTGCTATAGCTGCATATATTTTATCACTAGATATAGCATTGGTTATTCCTGGAACAGGAATTGAGCCTTGTTTCAATCTGTTTTTTACAGCATGTATAAACTTATCAGATTCCTTCTTGTGTTTATCACATGCTGACCTTCCATCAAACACCTCTATATTAGCACCATCAGGAGGTGCTATATATGCTGACGTAGGCATACCAACAGCATCTAATTTGTATTTTGACGGAAACATAGGCAGAGGATCCCTGTTCACATCTTTAAGAACAGATATATAACCAAACCCATTACCTATGTCGCATCCGAACACTTCTTTTCTTTTGGCTGCATTCATATAATACCTCTCATCTTTAACTAAGATTCTTTAGTTCCACCGTAGCTTCTTCAAACGGAAAGTTTGGTGCTGATATATCTCTCGCCTCTATTTTAAGAATCCCATTATTATCTACTTGCATTCGTGATTCATGTGGATGTCCTTTAGAAACATTCCTTTTATGATCGATTTCAACTGACATTATTTCAATAAAATCATCTGCCACATTTTTAAAATTGGGATTCTCTTTATTGGCTTCATATACCCTAAACTTAGAAAACTGTCCTTCTGACAATTTAAATGATTTAATAGTTTTACTCGTAAAAGGAATTTCAGTCCCTGCACTAATAAATACAGTAATATACCCAGAAGAATCCTCCTCACTATTAAAATATCTCACTCCTAAGTCATACATTACTTTTTTTTGTACGCCTCCTGGAACTGTTCCATTTCTAGGATCTCTATTCTTCTCTGCAGTTCCAAATCTAGCTGCACCATAAGCAATTGCCCTACTAGGTCTAAAATAAATAACTTTGCCCTTATATTTAGGAAATGCCTTCTCCATCTCCCTCTGAACCATAGGCATTTGGCTTGCTCCTCCTGTAAGAAGGATAATCTCCGGCTTCTGATTCGGATGATCCTGTAATAATTTTCTCGTCTCTTCAATAGTCCTCATCAATAAATCTTTGGAAGCTTTCTCAAACTCCCTTCTCGTAATCGGCATGTCTACATAATCATCACCTACATACAACTGTGGTATTTCCTCTGTCGATGTGCTCAATTCCACTTTTGTGGTCTCTGCCAGATTTCTTAATGCAGCTGTGGTATTAGCATTAAGTGGAACTCTACATTTGTCCGACAGAAGTTGAAACATAATATCATCAAACTCAGCTCCTCCCAACTTTGATATTCCTCTCGTATTAATTATATCGTAGTAATATGTATATCCATCTCTATTTTTTCTTCCCTGAGGGTAAACAGAAACAAGACCTAAATCAAAGGTTCCGCCTCCTAGATCATAGGTAAGTACAGTAGTATCTTTACTAGAATTTGCAAATTCAGCTAAATAATCCAATGCAGCTGCGGCTGGCTCTGCGATTGTTCCATATACCTTAACCTTTGTCCCATCTTCAAGCGTCGCTTTTTCCACCAACTCAATAAGATGCTGTCTTTGCGCAAATGTATATGTTGCAGGATAAGAAAGGGAAACCAAATTTGTAGTCATTTGCCACCCATCATTCAATTGCTTATTTGCACTTCTTATGCAATGCTGTATCACATCTGTAATTGCCTGATCATACGAAATAGTCTTTCCATCAAGCTGTGTAGTTTCTCCCAAATGACGTTTAAGATATCTAAGTCTGTTCTGTAAAGGAACCGCTCTCGGTCTTACAGCATTTTCGCCAAGTAATGTTTCCCCTACTCGTTTCGAGTAAAAATATACGCTCGGAATACCTTCTTGCAATCTTGGTGGCAATAAATCATGTACCATTCCCCCCATTCTAGTTCCAATATCAAAATCCGAAATAAAACAAACAAAAGAATTAAAATTTCCAAAATCCAATCCAATAATTGGTTTCATTACTGCGGCCTCCTTCTATTCTCTCTCAATGGTATTCAAAACCCCTTGAATAGAATCAATTATTTGGGTTTTTTTTTCTTCATCCATCTCTTGATAAGCACTTGATACTATATTCTCAATAGCTTCTATAATGTGTTTTTTGGGTGCCATTTCAAGGGTTTTAGAATCCATTTCTTTACTTTGATCTGTCACTCCATTAACCTCTGCATTTAAAAAATGGTTCGGTGGCAATCCAAAAACTTGAGCTATTTTAACCTTCATTGTTTTTCTTGGAATAGAGTCTCCAGCCTCCCAAGCTGCTATAGTCCTTTGACTGGTTTTCAATTTCTCCGCAAATTGCTGTTGTGTCCAGCCCTTTTCCGCTCTTAATACCAAAATTTCCTGACCAATGTTCATGTAAAATCCTTCCTTGCATTGTCTTCATATAAGTCATTCCAATAAGCTAAATCAAAACTCACTGTTACTATTTTAATTTTAGTAATGTACTGACTTTCTTATTAATTTATATTATCACGACAGTTATGGATTTACAAGAAGTTTTTTGCAAAAACATGAAGTTTTATGTCCTATTATGAAATAACAGGAAATTTAATGTAGATTACTAATTGAAACTGAAATTATTCTGTGATACAATGATTTAAAGAGTTATCATGAAAATATAAGGAGGGCATTATAATGATTACTTCTGTTACAGATAAAGAGTTTGCTATAGCGTTAGCAAAAGAAAATCCTAGTTGGACAAGTAAAGCAATAGCAACCGAATCAAAAGAGTTTTTATCTTGTTGGGATGAACGGCTAGAATCCGTTGTTAACAAATATATAAAAGAAGGCGTTTGCTCTGATTTTAAACATGGTGAATTTTCCATCTTTATCATCAGGGCATTACGACATAATTGTGGTTTTCTGAAGGCAGTATCTTTGATGGATGCCTATCTCAAAGATCCCACAAACGGCAAGGCGCTTATACTTAGAAAGGATAATCAATGATAATGACTGGTTATGAAAATTTCTCTCTGAGCCAATTACATGGTCTTTTTTCATCTGAAATCTGGAGTTCTCTTAATTTTGACGAGCGCATTAATGCCTGCCAAGAAATAGAAAACAGATATGCTGCAGAACAAAATGTAGAGCCATGCAATGTCACCCATCAACAGATGGATGGAGCATCCTATGGCTGGCAAAGTGGTCAAACTATTTGCCTTAATACCTCTTTAATACGAGATGGTTGTTTCAATGTAATATACCGTGACGAAAATGGAACGTTGCAAACAACACAAATCCCTGCAATGGCTCCCAGTTGGAATACGCTCGAAACTGTATATCACGAGGGAACTCATGGTGTACAAGAAGCAACTCGGAATATACCTTCAACCTATATTTCTCCAGATATGGACGGTGACTTATACAGGATACAAGGTATAGAAAAAGAAGCCTATGCTATTGGTCAATCACGAACATTAAATGCTCTAAATGATGTTGAGAATAGTTCTGGAAAACTAGACATTGCACGAAATGAATATTTTGCATCTGTAAAAAGTGATTCTTTTCAAGCTGCATTGCAGGATGCCGTTAGGCATTATAATGACCCAAACATAGAATCCACATTACAGAGTGTGATTAATGATCGTGAAAATGGCATTGTACCTAATAATCCCAGTGAAAGTTATCAGTCAATCAGTTCATTATGTGACAACTATGAAATCCATTCTTCTGTTGATATCGAGAACAGCGGGCGTGCCGCTGAACTCAGTAGTTCACTTGGAAACTCTCAAACAACCATTGATATCGATAGTTCCTCACACTCCACATCATATAATCCAGATGTTTCTGTACAGATAGAACTATCTGAAGAAAATAACGCTATTAATGATTGGATAGACGATAGCGTATCTTCAACCAGTTTTTCTTCAGATATTTCAGGTTATACGGATGATGGCTCCTCCTCATTTATCGATGATCATTCTTCGTCTTTTGCGCAAACCAGCTACTATGATGACGGCTTATCCGACACTAACAACGGCATTTCTCTAGATGGAGCGCTATCTTCAGACAACGATATATCTGATGGCATAGAATAAGAAAGGGAAACGGTATGACAAACATTGAGAAAAAGGTTCTATTTGGAAAAATAATTGAAGAAACTAAATATGAGGCAACCAAATATGAGCCGCGAATCATTTTCCGCGATCACAGCATGCAGCACTCTTTTGCTATTGACGAACCTACTGTGTTCAAAAATCTGCTTTTACTCGGAAGTGCCGGGAGTGGAAAAACAAATGTCCTAAATCAGATTGTTGCACAAACTAGAGCTTGGTGCAGTTCAGAAGATGCTGATGGCGTATCCCTAATATTTGATACAAAAGGAGATTATGTAAGTCATCCGGGATTTTATAAAAATGGTGATTATCTGATTGGAAATGACATGCGTTTTAGAAATAAAAGTGTAATATGGAACATTTTTGAAGAAATATTGGCAGACGGGAATGATCCGGTGGATTATGAAGCCAATGCCCGAGAAATGGCCAGCGTTCTTTTCAAGGATAGAGGTTCAAAAACGCAACCGTTCTTTTCAAACGCAGCAAGAGATATCTTCGCAAACATGCTGATTTATTTTGTGCGTAGGAAAAGAGACTCTCCAGAAAAATGGGCGAGTCGACTGAACAATAAAGATTTTATTTATTTCCTGCTCAATAAAACGCCCGCTGATTTTGCACAATATTTTCAAATATATCCTGATATGAGAGGATTGATTTCTTATATAGGTGATGGAACCAGCAATCAAGCTCTTGGTGTATTTGGTGAACTACGCAGTATGATTTATGATTGCTTTCAGGGTATTTTTAACCAGAAAGCCGAGTCTCCCCATAAATCATTCTCAATACGAAAAGCAATAAGAAACAAAGGTGGCAAAACCATATTTATTCTGTATGACTTATCCATAGGCGAAACCATGACACCCATATATCGTCTCCTTGTTGACCTCGCACTGAAAGAAGCATTAAGCGAATCAGCAAACGGACACACTCATATATTCTTGGACGAATTAAAGTTGCTCCCGAAGGTTAGCCACTTAGAAGACGCTCTTAATTTTGGAAGAAGCAAAAGCGTTTCCGTAGTTGCAGGTCTTCAGAGTGTTGGACAAATATACTCACTATACGGAAAGGAAGCTGGTCAAGTTATCTTGGGAGGTTTTGGATCTGTTATTGCCTTAAAGAGTTCAGATCACGAATCCCGCGAATATATTTCGCAGCTTTTCGGTTCAAATATTTATGCGTACAGATATCACAGTGAGAGCAACACCCCCATCGATCGAGAAAGAGAAGGACATACATTAGAGCATTGGCATCTACAATCACTAAAATATCCAGGGCAAGCTTATGTTAGTTTGGCATCACAACCAGATCCATTTATGTTTTACTTTGGAGAAGACATGTTTTAAAGGCGGTATGTAATATGGCACATATTAATCATAAACGAAACATAGACCATCTTGCAAGACTTTCAATAGGAGATGTAATTAACAATAACAATCCAAACAGTTTTGGTGCATTTTGTGGAAGACATTCACAGCGTAATCTAATCGCTCTCCATAAAATAAGCCGCATATTTGGAAGAATTGGAATTATAATCTTACATAATGATCCTCTTTTTGAAAGGCAGTTAAATCAAGTATATGAGTTGAACCCCTCTTTAAGAACAGGCAACTCGTCACGTATGTTTATTGCCAATTTGGTTGATTCAACTGGAACAAGAACATCATACTACGATCCATTATACGGACTGACTCAAAGCGGTATTCTTGACATCTTGGCACCACGAACGAACGCAAGAAGCCCTTTAGAAAACAATAGATTACGTTCGATAATATCCGATTACCTTTCCATTATGGAATATCAGTTTAGTAAAAATCCTGTTCCATTTGGAAACTATCCATATACCTTAGACTTGTTATACGATTTAACCTCAATGCCATATAGTGAGTTACAAAGACGTGTAATATCGTTTCTTCCAGATACTTTAAAAGTTCCTATCAGTGGCAGACTCTCCGCAGAGGGTTCGCAACAAAACGCATATAATGCCGTCCTTTCTTTTGCTCTATCACTAAATGAATTCTTATGGACCAAAAGAGGGTTTTCTAATCACACCGGCCTAAGTATCATTGATATTGGAATAAGCAAGCAATTAATTAGTATCTACGTTCCTGAATCACGAGCGGATGTTTTAGAATACATTGCGACAGAATTGCAGCAACTTAACAATTTGCAAATACCGTATTTAGTGGTTGAAAACGGAATAAATTTGAATGCAAATCAAAAACTGAAGAATATTTTTATGGCTGAGCACAACGCCCTTCCATATTTTACAGGGATTTTAGCTGAGAATACTTCAACCGTTATCGACTACAACAATAATGCCAATGATTTGGCTTCTCTTTTCAGCCAAGTTCAAGAGATGTTTGTTTTTTCATGTTCCAGTACATTGGCGGCTCAACCTTTTTCAGATGGCATCGGAAATTATTATCGAAGAGTTGAAGAACAACATAATGATATGCGCAGGGAGCCATTTCATATTTTTAGCTCTCATGGCCAAGGTAATGTTGAACGCGAGATTACACAAAGAAAAGTCGATCCTGAAGAACTTACCTCATTGACAAACGGCTGTCTGTTATATGGCAAAAATTACCCAGTTCCGGTTCTTGTAGATAATTTTATTTTAGCAGATAAATGATTTTATCATATGTTGGAATTGTTACCTTTATTTTACCACTTTTGGAGAGAAAATTTATATAAATCAATCACAAAAACCCAGTAACATTAATGGGTTAAGGCATGTTTATAAAACGCCTAATAATTTATTTTATAGGAGAAACACTCTAATGGCTTATGTATGTTATGACTGTCAGAAGATTTTTCCATCAAAAAGGGCAAATTGCCCATTTTGTGGTGGGAGAATTTATTCAGACGAAAAAAGCGATTTGGTTTTGCAAAGTGAAGGATTTACTTTATCCAACCTTCAAACAAAGCCGAACAACTCTACTTATAATGCATCAAATGATTTTCACATCGATGATTCTGATATTTTGTCATCACTTCGTAGATCTTATGACAAGGAGCATCGCTGCGCGGATCGTACTAATGATAATCCATCGACAACAGTGGTGTCCAATATAATCGCTCAACCAGATTCACTAGATTCTATCAATTCAATGCTAGAGAACAGTAAAACATCGGTTGAAGCCACTCCGCGTGCAGATGACTTTTTTTCTCAATTTCAAGTATCACCTGCTCCTGCTACTAGTATTCCTACAATTGAAGTGCCCTCCGAAAACAGCACTTCTTTTGTTCCCCTTGCAGATGATGGCATAGAAAATGAATTAAAATCCATAGAACATCAGCAGCGACGAATCCGTAACAATTACCGTCGACTCGCTATTATAAATTTTCTTAGTAATATCAACTGGATAATCGTTTTCAGAATCATTGTAATAATCGCATTGGTTTTAGGATTATTAACCATCTGGAAAATACGATATGTAATATTAGATTCCGTACTGAATTTCTTTATCTCATTGATACCTCTTATAATCATTATTTGGGCTATTATATTAATTTTTAAGTCTCTTTTCAAATAGTTTAATACAAAGCGCACATTCCTTTCTTGTCGTAAGAATGTGCGTTATTATTTGACACTTGCTTTTGCTATCGCCCTGCTCCGATTACGTTCTTCCGTCCCCTCATTAGCATATAACTATACCTCTTAGCGCCAACATATATGTAGCTTATCTGAGATGATAAGTTTAAAGTTTGTTTTGATTTGTCGTTTTTCTATTTTCAGCCTATAAAAGAAGGCTAGAAGATCATCGCTCCACCATCCGTCAATCATTAAATCATATTCAAGAACTCCAGCAAAGTTCATCCGATTCAACTCTTCAGTTTTCCTCATCCTATATCTGTTCGTTCCAGATATGTTTACACCTTCTACTCCAAGCTATACGATATCTTCTGGCAATTAACACATTTTAAGCACCATAATCCGTTGACTATATTTCTATTTCGGTAAGCCTCTTTTTACTTCAGCAAATAAATACTCAGACATTCGTATTTTATAATTTTTCCGTAATTTATGTACAGTTATAAAAAAATGATACTGATTTATTACCTGTATTACAACACAATATCAAAAAACATATTAATATATGACTTTTAGGATGCCAATGCATTATTCAATGTCTGTTGTCCATATACCATTGTTACTTCTTCTTGTTCCAATATATCACCTCTCCATTTTTTACACGTTCTTTTGCAGAAATCTTATGAATAAAAAGATTAAAATCTTTTTTCTATGAATTCATATCCGTGATTAGCAGATTTACATTTAAATTTAATGTGAGAACCAAGCCATTGAGCATCATCTATAATTTCATAATCAATTTCTTCATATGCATTTGGAATTACTTGTTCTCCAGATAAAAGATCTACTACTCCATATCCCGTCTTATTCTTTGTGATAGCAAAGCAGTCAAATGCAGGAGCCGATATATAATCAGAATCGTCCAATACTTTAGTTGTGTACACTTCACCATTTATGTCCAGTTTTATTATTACGGCCTTTTGGTCTCTTATACCAGTTAGATTTGTATAAAATAGAGGTAGCTCGTTAATACTATCATAGTTTTCAACTACTGTTGTGTTATCTCTCGTAATGATTGACCAACTGCCATCCATCTTCTCTACGCGAGCAATATTGTTATAAAAAGAGTCGCAATACTGATAATGTTCTTCATTTAGCTTATTACCAGATTGGTCTATATAAAAATAGCCATTGTTTGCGTCTTCTGAAACAACCGCAAAACCATTGGACATTTTTTCAGCAGTAATAAAGCGAGCTGGAATACAGATTTCTCCATGTGTGTTCATATATCCTATTAAATGATTAGAACTAGAAACAAAGCGACAAAGATCATAGTCTGAGTAAATATCATCTGAGTAAATATAGCTTGCAATTTTATTTTTTGAAACAATTGTACCATCTTGATTTACAAGGTATGCATATCCCGCATTGTCATATTGTTGAGTAAACTGGAGCTCATGCGGTTCATTTATGATCTCATGATATTCGCTAGACTCATAAAATGATTTTTGAGAAGCATTGTCATCTGAAGTCAATATTACTTTCTTTAATAAAAACAAAACAGCTACTATGAAACATACTATACATATTATCTTAATAAATAATTTAAAATCTTTTTTCGACATATTAGCATTTCTCCCTTTACGTAAATGATTTGTATCGTTATAATCATTTTCTTTTATTGTTTATTATCCCCCTAATGAAGATTTAACTATAGCAAGAAATAACCTCCCCTCTAAAATTATTGCACTTATACTCTCATTTTGTAACATCAAGATTATAACTGCTACAAATGATACACATGTCACCATTCACAAAATCTAATAATAATATTCTCTCTACGCTATAAACGACCTAAATCTCGCAAAACTAAACTCAACTATTCACAGACGGGAACGGAATATCTAAAATTTTTATAATTTAATACTGTTTTCGATCATTAGATCATCTATCTGATGAATGATTTGAAAGGTTAATAAAAATATTTTTTATGTACTTTATAGAAATATATCATATTTTTGACACACCTTATATAAACTACGGGTTCATAATTGAATAGATCATAAAGACAATATTGCCGTTTTTGATATATCATGCAATTCTCAATCTCTACTCATTTAATTGTTTGATTGTCATTTTAATGGATTTTTATATGTAATTATATTTTGAATTCATTTATCAGAAGTTATTAATTAATTTTGTTAATAATACGCATCGAAAGAAAGTCATTATATGAATAAATACATCTAGATTAAATTACTCATAGGTAATGTATCTCAACTGATTTAATCAGCATCTATAAATGATACTACTCCATTTTCATCGAAAAATCATTATAAAATGGTAAAAAAGTCCGCCGACCTCAAGCATCATAATATCTGCAAATCCTTGATTTTCAAAAATTCAGCAATATGTCACCAAAAACATCCTTTTCCTGTTATATTTACTGGTTTTTTAGGTCGACGAACTTTTTTAATTCTCAGCTACATTGCTATTTTCATAGTAAACAGCTCTCCACTTATAAATGTTGTATCCAGAAGCTTATTCCACACCTAATGCCTTAAACACTGCATCCTCTGCACTGGAATACGGTATAATCTGGAATGAACTCATCAATTCCGGTGGCACAGTTGCCATATCTGCAAATGATATTGCAGGAAGCAAGACTTTCTTTGCTCCACTATCTAAGCACACCTGCAAAGTATTTGCCAATTCTTCCACTTTTATCATTGTACCGCTAATGCTGATTTCTCCGAGTACCACAAGGCTGCTTAGGGCCGGCTTTCCAAGAGCTATCGAGCATAATGCAACCAGTGTTGGCAAAGCCAGCTTTCCAGTCATTCCAATGCCCTGTAAATCCTGATAGTTGATAATGTAATCTTTATTATCTGTACTAATCGTACCGCTGATGCGTTTTCCATTCGCCTTCAGATAGCTAAATGCGGTATTTGATGATTCTTTTGCATCTCTATCTGTTCCGATACCTGTTCTTTCAAACTTACCGCTTCCCTGTAATATCTGAGACTCCAGACGAAATACCCCTATCATGCCCGATTTACCATTAGAAACGGTATAGACCTGTCCTGGATTACACATCCCCTCCGGAATGAGCTTGCCACCACTCTGCTCTGGTACAGATACATAATGTTCCTCAAATGTTTCATTGTCTATGTAAGAGAAATTCACATCATAAAATTCCATACCTCCGAGCTTTTTAAGCTGTTCCTTTACACGACGACGCATTTCCAATGAAATCTGTAGAATTTCTTCAATATCTTCCTTTGTATATTCCCCATTCGGATATAACAGCTTGATATATCCTCCGACCATTTTACGGACAGCTATCGTATCTCTCTGATTCAGATTCTTTCCAAGGCGGAAATATTTATCAAGTGCATCTCCGAACTGTTCCTTACGAAGTTCACGTATAAACTCTGCCAAATAATCTGTAATAAAACCATAATCATCTGTAAAATGCTCCGGTCTGAATTTTGGCACTTCCCATCCGGGCAGATAACAATGAATACGATCAAGAAAAGCTGTATCTGTCCCCATTTCTGACGGAAACGGTTCAAATAAACTTGATGTTTTAAGCAAAGAATCTACACTTTGGTTAATGTTTCCAACAAATACCATAGATGCTGATGCAGCTTTTTCTTCCTTACCACGTGCAAATGAACCGGATGCCATGTAATCCTTCATAATCTGGATGCCGTCCTTGTCCTTAAAATTGATTCCTGCAACTTCATCAAATGCCACGCAATCCCACAATCCAACAAGTCCCACCGTCTTTCTGCCCATGTTATAGAACAGATTAGCAACTGTAGTCTGTCCGCCGGATACCAGAATGGAGTTAGGTGAAATTTCCTTGTATAAATGGCTTTTACCGGTACTTCTCGGTCCTAATTCGCAAAGATTAAAATTATTCTCAACCAATGGGAGCATACGCGTAAGAAGCAGCCATTTTTCACGAATATCTAGCATGTCCGGCTCCATTCCTATAGAACGAAGCAGCACATCCATCCATTCATCTTTCGTAAACTGCTTTCTTCCCTCTTTCAGCTCATTTATGTCTACATGTGGCATCTGTATAGGATTCAGGTTAATAATTTTGATTGGACTATCATTCTGATTTTTCTTCTTTGAACGAAGATAATCTCTATCTGCTGAAACCATTCCGCTGTCATAATCAGAATTACTATCATATTCCAGTCTGACAATGCACCAGATACCTCCACACAAAAGCCTGTCGAATTTTGTCGGATATTCTTCGTCAATCGGTACACCACTCAAGCCAAGATTCGAAAAATCTGCCTCATACCTGTCTCTCTTAATATTCAAGGATACAGTTATCTTATCAATAACGGTATGACTTCCCTTTTGTCTAAGCAGAGAAAGTATTTTCTGCGCTTCATCCGGACGCACAAAATTATCAGCGAGTATTTTCTTCACATTCTCTACGCCCTGTTCAATAATCTCAGGATCATCCGAGCTGCAATACTGCCCCAAAAGAAACTCCAATACATATACCGGCACATTAGCGCCTTCCTTTATCTTTTTTGTCAAATCCTTGCGGACAATCTTTCCATCAAAATACTGGCGTAACTTCTGTTTAATAACTGTCCTCTTATCCTCTGCTTCTATATCAAAAGGCATTGTTCTCTACCTCATTTCCACTAAAAATTATAAGTCAAATCCAAAGTTATCCGAAAAAGCCAGGTCCATGATTACCTCGTGTCTGAATGCCTCTACCTCATTACTCTCGTCATACGCAACCAGATAATACTTAAGGTCTTGTTTCAACTGCGCCCTTATCCATCTTAATATCCAGCATCGGTACAAGCATCTCCTGCGGTGATGAACCACCATGCACATAGTTCATTCCCGCATTTCCCGGTGTTAAAAAAACATTCGTGCTACATGAATAAGAAATAACCTTATTGTCATCACTTCCAAGCATATATCCCAGACCGATATTACATACTCCCTGCTCTGTGATTGGCTCTTTGGACACAATATATCTTCTTTTCACAAGTCTGTTCGAATCACTCATGCCACCTATTTTATCACTTGCAGTTACTTTATCCCTTTTATAGATAAAACCATGATCTGCGGTCACGATAAAACGATATGTATTTCCACTGGTGGAAATCTTCTGAATCAATTTTGCAATTTCATCGACTGCTTTCTCACAAGCTTCAAATACAGCATCTTCCTCATGCTCTCCGGTATTATCAATCTGGTCATGATATACATAGACCACCGACTGTCCGGTAAACACATCCCTAAGTGCCTGTCCTTTCAGGTTTTTAATGTCATCAAACTGTACACATTTGCTTTCCGGCTCATACGACTGCAATACTGCCTGTCTGGTAGCCAGATCAATAGCATACTTACCATCAACAACCTCTTTGAAATCATCTGTCAATTCCAGTATTTTATGTGGCAGCAATGCCTCCATTCCTAGTCTTGTATAAGAAGGCAGAACACTGAGCATTACCTGCAGCTTGGCACTACACTTTGGATTATCCATCATCTTGGTATATAATTGCCTGCCGACCTCATATCGCATTGCATCAGAAATAATAACTACTGTTTTAACATTTGTACTCTTAACAAATTTACTGAAGAAGTTGCGCTGTAACGGAATACATGTCAGTGCATTTTCCTCAAGAAGTCCCTCATTCCACTTAGGTAGCAGTTCTCCTAGATATTCATTCGTATAAATGTTCTCTACCAAATCACGTAAATCTTCAAATTCTGTAGTATTCTCCAATTTATCATAATTCAGATAAAAAACTCTATAATGATTGTCTATCAGGCAGTCACCGGTTATATAGGAATCTATGATTTTCTTGAATCCGTTTGGTGCTTCATACTGTGCATTATTTACAATCCAGTATGCACTATCCAGCATTTCATAAATATAAGCGAACTTGTTGCCAAAATGCATTTTTGCACGAATTCCACACAGTTCAAAAATACTATGTCCACCAATTTCCGCAAGACAATCTTCTGCTCTTAATCTGCTGACGATCCAACGAATCATAAATACATCTATGCAAGCAAAAGAATCACAATCAACTAATGCTTCTACATCATACTTGCCCAGTTCTTCTGATGCATTCAGACATTCTGCAACATATTTTGACAACTCATCATACTTTTCACGGTATAAAATATTGTTCATCAGGTTGTCCAGGAATGCAATGATATTACCTGACTTATAGGAAATAAACTTCTTCCAGCTTTTCGGCATTTCAGCATCAATATATCTATCTGCATAGGTTACAAACATAGTGATAACCAGCTTTTCCAAGTTTGGTGCATCCATAGAAAAGCCAAATTGCTGCTCGCAAAGTTTCCAGAATTCACCTACCAGTCTGTATTTTTCAAACTCTTCCAAATATGAATTTTCTCTAAGTTTTCCATCAATTATAAGTACTCGTACTATTTCTTCAAAAGAACAATTTCTGGCTTTGACTATTGCCCCCATCATACCACACAGTATTGTTTCTTCATTATAATGATCAATTTCAAAGTCATAAAATCTTTGTGTCCTTTTTTGTTCTCCAAAAAAATTAATCCTCTTCTCAATTATAGGTTTATATTTTTCTTTTATTCCCAAGTCTGAAGCTAGGAAGGTTGCCTTATCAGCATAAAAACGCTTGGAATAAAGCATGGTATCTTCCAGATGGTTTTCAGTGACAGGTGGTTTTGGAAATGGCGCATAGATTAGATAGTTTGTTGTCGTGTCCTCTTTTTCAAGGAAATACTTCGTATAAAACTGATTATCCTTTGTCAGCTTGTATACCTTTGCATTTATAAGCTCTACGCTGTCAATATCCTCTTCGAAACCAGCTTCATCGTCATACCAAAATACCAACTTACGATGCTCCCCTGTAAATTCTGTATTCAGTTTATCTACAATCTGTTTTAAGTTTAATTCTGCCATTTACTCTCCTCTGCAACTACTTCCCAGTGTCCGTTTTGGCTGGTTCCAACACGCTTTATAATACCTTTTCTCTTCAACTTATTAAGATAATATTTTACCCGGTCAATTTTCCAATCTAATTTTGCAGCCATTTCTTTCTGTGTAATATGAGGATCTTCTACAATCGACATCAACACCGCCTTGTCATCCTCACTCAACTCAGCTTGGATAGTACCTTGGGTAGCTTGGGTAGTACCTTGGGTAGCTTGGGTAGTCACACCATTGACTCCAATCTCACTTTCTACCTTTCGATACATATTTACACGGAAATCTCCATCAAAATCAACAAGCTCCGGCTTCGGCAGTCCATACTCCTCACATGCTTCAAATAATCTCGGTATTCCGGTTCCCCATTTCTCAATAATCTTCATATACGCAAAGGCTCTGGCAATTGCCGGATTTCTCGGTTTAGAATAACCTTCCATCATTTTTGAAATAGTAACATTATTCAAAAGCATTCCCGGAGAAGTCACTTCCAGTCTGTCATCAAACAATGCTACTTGAATATTTCCCGGCTCAAGATAACTGCGGTGTGCCACTGCGTTCGCAATCAACTCACGAATACTGTCTGTCGGAAGCTCATATACATCCTGTCTGTACATCCCCATTATCGTCATTCCCATGTTGATTTTTTCAAGGACATACTGATAAGCTGCTTCCATCTGTTCCTGAATAGAGCCTTCAAATTCCCTACGGTCAACAAAATGTGCACGATTCGTTCCCTTGAACACGCCACATTGAATTACTGGCATTTGCGGCATTTTGCCTGTTAAAAGTGCATAGGCATTTGTCGGATATACCTTACCCTCTGCTTCCTTCAACACGCCCCATGAAATCAATGTATTCTTCGTTACATCTTTTATCTTTGCTTTCTCACTATCCTGCCATGTATTTTTCAAAGCAGTTTCTTTCATACTTTTGCAAACTTCCTCTATCTCGCTGTCGGAAACAGGCATATTCTGGCATATCTCACTATCAAAATAGCGATTCTGTCCTTCTAAAATCAGTTCCTTCAGCATATATCCTTCAACATGTCTGGTTGTACCGGATACCCTCACATAAGTACCATCCACCATTCCCTGCGATTTGATATAATATGGACGCTGTGCACCCGGAAGAATCTCCACAACAATCAC
>ENA-ORNF01000703-ORNF01000703.1-human-gut-metagenome-genome-assembly--contig:-NODE-703-length-32822-cov-3.483108_pt1 | contig 32822 bp, 1 predicted proteins | sample MGYA00242110_ERZ509012 | MGnify/ENA primary metagenome ERZ509012 (study PRJEB26280, sample SAMEA2338714) | human gut metagenome | biome: human gut; feature: human-associated habitat; material: faeces...
TAAGCGGATGAATCTGCCCGAAGCAGATCTGTTTATATCCGATTTTCTCCCCGCATACGAGCTTACGCTGGATGAGCAGACCAGAAAATAAGGAAGATTTTACTTTCGTGGTTCTTATTGATTTATTTTGATAATATGATATACTTATATTATTACAAATTAATATAATATTCGGCAAGGCGGACTGGTCGTAAAAGCACCTAGAAAGCAGAAACTAAAAGATATACGGCTGGCAGATTTTTCCGAAAGAGGGAACTTATGAAAACGAAAAATTTTGTAAAAAATTTAATGAAAAATTTTAGTAAAGCATTTGGTTTTGTGTTTGTAATTTTTGCAAGCCTAGCGTGCTTTGCGGGTTGTTCCACCGATTCAATCCGTAACGCAATTTACGGCACCGAAACCAGCACCTATGACGCTCTTGGCAGAGAAAGACTAAGCCCTGTTAGCGTTAGGTTAATCACAAGCGAAATTGTGGACGCTGAAAACGCAGGCTCCAATGACGATAAAAAGGTCAGTGTAACCAATGGTAACACTGGAGCTCTAGTCTGGGACGATGCCCCATACGCTCACAGTATGGACAAAACCACAAACGCAGTAATTTCATATAAATTCCCAAGTTATAAAATCGTGCAAGACGATGCTGACTTGTACTTTTCTCCTAACTCTATTTTGCAAGAGAGTTTAGGGGTATTTTCAAGTACACTATATTCTTTCGTCGGCTACCAATACATGATTGAAAGATTTAACCTATCTAGTAGCGGATTAATTACTGGCTACAACATAAACACAAATGAAGACGCAAGAATTAACACCTACTACGAATTAAATACCGACACTGATTTTTTGGTATACAACGCCCTAACCGATAGTTTCACCGAAGCAAGCAAAGGCTACATTAAAATTACTTATAGGCTTGCACTTATGTGTGCAAACACCAATTCTGAAGCCATTTGGGATGAATCTACCACAAGTTACCGAACCGTTAGTAGCCTAAACTACTACAACACCATTATGTACCGTGTTGAGTTTAACCCACACCTAACCGCTGGTAGCGAAAACCGTACAATTAGAGTCAAAAAACTAGTTCAAGACGGCTCTACCGTTTATGGCAACTCTGCATTAAGTTCCACCACCAACTATAAAGCAAGCAAACTTACCTTTAAAATTAATAGCCCAAATAGTGCCGAAATTGGCTACGGCGAACTAACCTACGACACAAATAAGTATTATTTCTTTGACACTGAAACAACCTACTCAAGCGAAGATAAACAATATTACACCACAGGACTAACTGGCTACTTCCCATACGGCAAACAAGTAACCGTAGAGAGAAGTTACCCAGGAACACTAGCTAGCACCAATGGTAGCACCAAAAGTTCTGCTTACGCACTATCTAGTTGGACGGTTAACACCTACACAAGCGAAATAAACACCACCCCACTAATGTATAGCCTAGACGGTAATTTCTACCCATACACCACCACAAACCTATCTGCTAGCGAACTTAAAATACTTATGGATAGCATAACTAGCGACACTCAAAGCCTAGTAAAACTATCTCAAAACAACTTGTCTTCTAGAAGAACAACCGTAAACTACGTTCGTCAATCTAGCGAAATTATCCGTTCTACAAACACTCCACTTAGTGCTGACCAACTTTCATTAGGTTACCGAACCGCAATAGGCACCGATTATAACGGCGGAAGCATTTCTGCAAACGCAGACGCATCTAACCTATACTACGAAACAATTAATAGAACAAACCAAACCAGTAAAATTACGGTTGTAAGTAACGCAAGTAACAACGGTAACACCTTCACTGGTAACTACACAAAAGTTACAAACTTTACCATTGCAGGCACCGTATTCAACGCAGACGACAACCTAAAAGCACTATCTGGCTTAAATTTAAGCGTGTTTATGCGTACTTACGAAAACGGCAGATGGCTAACCAGTGCAACCAATCGTCCAGTTAACCCAACTGGCTCTAAAGGCGAATTTACAATCACTGGCTTAAAATTAAACGAATACGTTGTTAGCACCTCAACATCATCTATAACTGGCAACAAGTTCTATATGTATTCAGCAAACTTCTCAACCATTAGTTACGACACTCAAAACAAAAAAGCAATTGTAATTAGTAAAGAAACCAGCACCGACCGTATCAAATTCACCGACCTAACCCAAATTCAATTAATGGCAACCACCAAGCCAGAAAAATCTAACCTAAACGTAAAAATTGCTATCAAAAATAAAGACGGCAACGGCTACACCTACATTGAAAACTTAAATAACCTAGACCTAGCGTATGAATTAATCACATCTGTAACCAGCCCAGTAGACGACGAAGGTTTTGTTACCACCCAAGTAATGTTATCCACCCTTCTTCCTAGCGATAGTTTGCTAGTGGGCTACAACATTCAAACCGAAAACACTCAAAACACCGTTAACTTCTACTACTTTAATTCAACCACAGGCACAATATATTTAGTTAACCGTACCTATTCTTCTTCTAAAAACGAAGGCAAAGGCGGATACGTTTACACCCTTTATACTTCTGGCAACGTAAGTTCTAGTTTGTCTAGCTTAGATAGCAAAATCACGAAAGTGACCTACTACTCTAGCCCAGACGGCAACCTAAAACTATCTGACGCACTAACTGAAGACAAACCAACCGTAAAACTAGTTACCATGATAGAAGAAAGAAAGTTCTCTGAAAATACGGTAAAAAAATATTTACATTTTTATTACCTTATTAATGACACTAAACTAATTTCGGTTAACCTAGCAGGCGGTACTGAATATACCTACCTTGTAGATAACTACAACTCTATTAGTAAACCACTAGAAATAACAAGCAACTTAAACCCACTAAATTTAAAACTTACAAATTATAACTTAATTTATGTAAACGGTAATGATATCACCACCCTAAACCCAACTGACAGAACAACTACCGAAGACGCAACTTCCGTTATTATAGACGGCACCGCCTATTTTGTTCTAGCGGACGCATCGGACGCAACTGTTAGACTTGCGACATATAAACCAACCGACAGCACAGGTAGCAATAGTTATTTTGTATTCACATCTAACGCAGGCGTAAGTTTTGTTTTATGTAAATCTGTTGGCAACGGGTCTAAAGAAATTACCTACTCACTAGCAGAACTTTTAGCAAACGCACTTATAGACACTAAAGAATTAACCCTAACTGCAAAATCTGGCGGAAACCTACTAACTGGTGGCTTGTTCACTCAAGACACCGAAACCGCTAAAGACACTAGCATCACAAGTTCTGGCAAACTAACCTTTAATTCGGTTTACTATTATAACTCACTACGAAGCGAAATTATTGTAAAAACCTACTACGAACCAACCAAATACGCATACTTCTTGCAATACGCAGGTGGCGACGAAGGTTCGGGTGCAGATGGCAAATTTAGAAACATAACCGCTTTTGTATCATCTGATAGTAACGGCTACCTAATTTATAACGCAAGCGATAAGTTCTATAGAACAACTTCAACCACCGATTCAAACGGCAACACCGTGCTTGGCTACGAATACATCACTCTAACCCATATAAACGGTAGCACCTACGTAAACGGCACCGAAGTTGGTCACTCAGAACTAAATTACCTAGATAATGGTGGCGTAAACTATAAGGGCAATGATTATTTTGCTTCCACCGACTATACTTGCCCATACGAATATACTTCTAATTACTACGAAAATAAGTCGGGCGTAGCCGAAAGCAATATTTATAAAACCTTCGGTAAAAACGTTCAATTGAACCGATTATACGACATTCCAGTAGCAGACGGCGCATATTTAAACTCAGTAGTATCTAGTGCAAGACTAGAAAATGGTGACACCTATTACTACTACGCAAATGGTAGCCTAAACTTGCCAAATTCAGAATTTTCTAAATTTAGCACAGCAGGCAAAATTAATAAACTAGGCGTAAGCGGAAATAGTTCATTCATTAGTTACTATATCTTAACCGCCGACACCACCGAATACGCAGGGCTAAACAAACTAACCGCAGGAAAACTTGGCACTTCTCACTTCTTGGTTGTAAGAATTACTGCATCTAACACAACAACCGTTGGCTCTAGTTACTCAACCACCCACGAAGCAAGCTTCTATATTTTAGGCGAACTAACCTTAAATGTAACCAGCCTTGCAACAAACTACAATAAGTTAAGCAACATTGCTCCATCTAGCCTACTATACTTCGACGCAAACGGCATACTTAAGTTCAACAAAACCGAAATAGCCGACGAAGAAACAAAAACAAATGTCACAAATAAAATTTTAAATAACATAAACGACCTAACAAACGGTGCTGACCCATCCGACTGTGGCGTAATTAAACTAGGCGAAACCGTTAGCCCAACCGAAACCGTTAAGACTGGCGAATTTAACCACACCTATAATAAAATTACCACTAACTACTTCGGGCTTGGCATCACCGAGGGTTCAAACACCTACGGCTTTATGTTAAACACCATCGAAAACTTGTGGAATATTCAATACACACAAGCGACCAACACGGCTAATATTACCAAAGTTACAAAACTAATTATATTAAATAACCACTACTTATTCGATGAAACCACCAATACCTACGTCCGACATACCTTCGACCCTGAAACCAACACCTACACAAAAGTGTCTGGTTCAGCGATAATTAAACTAGCAGACGGCAGTTATTTAGCGGACACCTTGTATTCAACCACTGACACCATAGAAATTAGCGAAAATACAACAAACTTGCCACAAATATTTGACAATGACTTAGAGTTTTCTACCTCATCTTACGCAATTACCTTGGTTGAAAAATTAGGCACCGAATCTATTACTTTCTTCACTGAAACCGCATCTGGCTTAAATAATTTCGCCACCATAACTGAAGATACCTTCTTATTTAATAACTACTTCACTTCTCCTAGTGGCAAAGAAGTTACATTACTTAGTGAAGAAAAAGAAGTTACATTCGTAACCGACCTATCAAACGTAGAAAAAGCAAACGCAAAACTTGTTCAAACAATCGAAACCAACTACATCGTTATGCAAGGTGGCAGAACGGGTACCTACTCATTTAATTACGACGCAAACGCAGGCAAATATATAAGTGGCGACCTATTCTTAAATCTTCCAGCGATATACTCAACAAACTCAACTTCATTGCATTTATCTAGTGCAACCGCTTGGAGCATCTTAAGAGAAACCAAAACAGAAAACGGTTGGGAAAGTTTAACTTCTTATAAAGATGTAGTTACATCTAGCACGGATAACGCTGGCAACATTGTTTACTACCTAAATGTAACTATTCTAACTCTTGGCAGTGGCGACTCAAAACTTATGGAAACTGTAGCAGTTCTATCTAGTTCAAGGTATGTTGCAGGCTTAATTGCTTACTCAATTAACGAGAGCGATAACTCTAGTATGACAGTCGGCACAGGCTCTACTGTTAACCTAATAGACGCAACTGGCAACAAAAAAGACTTCGACCAAATTGGCTTAACTAAAGACGATGTTGTAACAATTGTAGACGCTAAAACAGGCGAAACTATCCTAACCAACGTATCACTAATTGAAGACGTTCAAGGTTCTAGCACCAGCCTAGTTAGCGACGCATATTCTTCAAAATTAACCAGCACGGCTATGTACACTGGCTTCACCTTTAATAAAACGGCTTACACCCTAACCTTATATGCAGATTACCGCACCGTTAAAATTGAAGGCGTAACCAAACTAGTTGTAAACGGGCTAAGATTATCTAACGGCACCAAACTAACCCCAATAACCATAACCGATGAAAACGGCAACGACCAACTATTATTTGCTTACACCCTAGAAAATAAAAACATTCTAGATATAGCCACAAACCTAACCGACGAAGCAAAATCAAGACTAACCACATTCTCTAGCACCTTTGGTGCAAGTTTGTGTTATGAAATATTGTTCACCGAAGCTGGCAAAATTTATGGCTATAAATACGCAAGCGATATAGAGTATAGTAACGGCGAGTTTGGCGTAAACGATGATAACACTCCAAAAATCACCTACACAATAATAAGGTCTAACGTAAGCGTTAACTCCGAAAATGGTTCTACCACAATCACAGATATTCCAGTAGGCACAATCACAAATAACAACTTCAATAAGTTTGAAAATGCTAGTTCAACCAGTTCAAGTTTGTTTGGCGAACTAAAAACCACCGAAACTAGCACTCGTGAAATCTACTTATATTATGATATAGAGCCATATAGTTATAAGTCACCAGTTAAAGACAAAAACGGCAACATAATAACCTACGAAACCAAAACCAGCCATTATATGACCACCGCAATTGGTGAACTAACTCAAGGTGAACTAATAACCTACTTCCCAGAAATCTCTAATTTTAGTGATAGCATTGTTGGTCTACTAGACGACGGCACTCAACTAAAATTATCTGATGTTAATATCTCTAGCGTAGAATCTTTAAAGATATTTGTAAACCTATATAAAAATAAGTTTATAATTAAAGGCGACTTACTATCGTACATTTTAAGTGCCATAAATATCCTAAAAGAAACAAATTCTAACTTAGACGAAATATTAGAGTACGACTCAGGCGTAAACGCAATCGGCACCGACGGCTACAGGTTCTATAGAAACCTATACGAGTTTGGAAGTCTACTTGGAAGCAGAAGCGTTTCTAACCTATATTATTATATAGAAAGAGTTGACACATCTTCCCCAGTTAAAATTTTAGTTAACCAAGACCAAATTAATAAAGATAACACCTACACCGAAACAACCTACTACTACTTAAACGAAGGTGGCAACCGTGTTAACTACACAAAAACGGTTTACCGCACCGACGATAAATCTAATACCACTGTAGTAAATTCTTACACCATTTACTCAAATGGCTTGTATGTAACCTACTATATGAAAAACGGCAACTTGTATTCTGATTCTTCTTGCGAAGAACGATACAAACTAGACGGCGTTAGCCTAATTATGTCGTCTGATGACACAATAACCAATTCAAGCACGGCAGTTGTGTTAACTAGCGACAATAATTACGTTGAAGTAAGTTACACCACCTTGTTTGTAACAACCCCAGGAAGTGAATTTAAGCAAGTATATAAAATCACCGAATGTAAAACTGACAATAGTTTAAAGGATACCTACTATTCTTCTATTGAAAGTATGGTATACAAAGTTGGTGGCACAGGTGCATACGAAAAAGCAATCTTTGATGGCGATTATTATAAAGACGGAACCTTGCTAGCTGACGGCTACACCTATTCAACCGATTACGGTGCAACTTGGAACCGTGCATACAAAAACGGCAACACCTATTATTCTAAAGAATACAAAGTGTTAACCACATCTACCGATATTACATTAAGCGGAAATAGAGTTATCCCAGCAGGCACAAAGATATATAACCTAAACGGCGAATATTACCTAACCCGCAACGAAAATGAATTTTACAGAGTAACCTACGCCACCGACCAAGACGGCAACAAAACCGTAACCAATATGGAAAAACTATTAAAGTCGGAAGGCAAATATTACCTAGAAAGTTCTAGAGTTTACTTTAACTATATTGGAAGCGAAAAATATGTAGTGGCTTATAATAATAAGTTATACCTAGCGTCTAACTCACTTATCACTGCCCTATATAAAAACGCAGACGATTCAATCTCTATGCGTCAGTTTATTGCTCGAACCACCTACGACGAAGAAACCGACGCAACCAAGGTAACCTACTACGATTATATCGACGGCGAAACTAGTCTAATAAGTTCCACTAACTGGAGAGAATTAACCGAAGACGAATTTAAACTAGCAAGTGTAGATAGAGTTATTTCTACCGCACCAGTATACTTAGAGTCAGACCTAATTGACGACTGGCAAACCTTCACAGATGTGATAGACACCACCAATTACACCGAAGTGTTCTATAATGCTGGCACATATTATAATAAGAAACTTAATTATTATATAGCCCCAGATAACGCACGTATAGAATACGCAGTAACAGGCTACACAGTAAACGAAAGATATTTTGATAGCACCTACTCACTAGAGCAATACTTAAATACAATAAAAGGCTTAATAAATATCTATTACACCTATCAGTATTCTCTAAGTTTTGGTAAAGGTTCCGACGGTATCTTCTACTACTACTTTGCAGACCGATACTTTGAAACCACAGCCGACGCTCCATCTAGTGAAGACTTCTTTAACTTAATGATGACCACCGCAGGCGTAACCAGCGTAGATGGCTTCACCCAAACCGAAAGCCTAACCTATTCGTTACTTGGAAACGTGTTAGATACCTCTAAAACCGAATACCGTAACGAAGTGGCTAACGTAAACGCAGTAGTTTACGCATATATTGGCAGTGTTACCATTAACGCAGACGAACTATACACCACCTACACATACGCCGATAAATTAGACTTAACTATAGACGATGAAATAGTTCTAACCGACACTAGTAACTCAAGCACAAGCGTAACTTATCACGACGCAGATAAACTAGATTTAACCGACGCACTTATTAAAGTTTATTACGCTTACGATAAAGCAACAAAACTAACCTTAGCCGAAAGAGACACACTAACCACCTTGCTTTCTGGCGAAGTAGACGGAACGAGTTTAACCACAACCACACGAGTTGCATATAGTAGCACAGGGGTCGCTAAACCTATAGAAGACCTAACCGAAATTTTAAGGTTCTATAACCCACTAACAAAAACCTACTATAATTTAACCGCAAGTTCTGGCGTAACTATTTCTGGCTCAGATAAGTTCTATGAATATGATAGCGTTGGAAATATTGTAAGAAGTGAAATTCAAGGCATAACTGGCACAGTAATGTATCACTATGCATCAGAGTACACTAATAGAGATAACTACATTACCTATAATAGTGCCACCAAGACCTACACCCTATACTACTTCTTTAGAGAAGGCAGTAACTCAGGTTACCTAAAGCTAACTGGCAACCTAGCCGAAGCAATTAGTTCGGTTTATGTTGATAGTAATGGCGAAGAATACACTCCAACCTACCAAATCTTAAGGGATAATAAATACTATCAAGCAAGCCACGACCTATACACAAACTTTAACAATATTTATTACGGCTTAACCGAAAATGGCGACAAACTAAAATTAACTCGTGAAGACGTTGTAAACACCTACATTCAATCGGGCTACATCCGCACCGCAAGAACTATGGATACTTCTAGTTACATTAACCTTCTTGGTAAAACCATAGCAACCAGCGGTGACCCAATTATGTACCCAAGTTACTACTCAATTTCTTCAATTTCAGGCTCAACCATTAGTTCATCTAGTTTCTTAAGTGACGGCAGTACCTATTACACCATAGACTACACATCAAACGAAACCACCAAGTATGGCGTACCAGGAACCATTATTTATGACGGCGCACCTTACCCAAATATGGTAATCACCTTCTCTGTTCGTCACCGTTTAGACGATAACTCAACTGTTACCCTAGGCTTAAATATTAGCGACGTATATAGCGTAGAACTAGCAAACTATGTTCTAAACTACAACGGCTCAAATACCTCAACCGACAACGAAACCTACGGCTTTGTTGATACCGACACTAATATAGATAAGTCTAACTACGCAGACGTTAGCGTAGCCATAACCGATAAAGAAAACTACGAGATATTAAAAACTAAAGGCGTATACTTTATAAACGATAAAACTTATTATTCCACTGGCTCACTTGGTGAAGGCGAAATTGTTAAAGCAACAAACGTTAAAACGATTTCATCTTACGAACCAAACGCCACCGACAAGAGTTACTATCATAACTACTTGTTCTATAGAACATCTTACGTCTTCTTTAGAGATTTATCTAGCACAATGACAGATATTGGTCAAGGCGTTGCACTATACCTTCCTGTATACGATAACAAAGGTCAACTAATTGGCTACACCAACACCACAAGCGGTGAAGTTACCAAAAATATAGACGAAATTAACTACGCAGTTAAAATAGACGGCACAACCTATTATTACGAACTAGACACAACCAACTCAAGGAAAAATAGATACTTCTTATACTATAACGAACCACTATCTAGCCTTCCTCCAACGGCAAATGTTCTAGATTACGTTAAGGTTGTCACCCCATCTGGCAGAGCATACTATTATAAGCGTGCAGTATCCGAAGATATTGGCGGAAACTTAGTTGCTAACTCAGAAGGCAGTTATTCAAGATATACCTATAAAGTATTTGACGACTTCAAACCATTCGCTTGGGTAAACCCAGCAGATTCTGCGTTTGACGACGTTAAAGTTACCGACCCAACCACTCACGAAGAATTTAAGGTATACGAATACACCAAAAACCAACAAGCAAGCCACTTTAGGTTTGACTTTGCTACCTGCAGTTGGTACGAAGTTATATATAATAATAATGATAAGCCAGTAGTTGCAAGCAAATATAATTATTGGACATCAGATTACACAAAAATTGAAAACGCTGGCACACTAGATATTCACACCTTCGTGCAAAACGTAGATGGCACCGTTGTTTTAACCAGCGAATGTACTAAAAACGCTTTGTGTTCAGGTTTAAATAACATTAAAGAAAGCCTAATTAGTAATATATCAAACTACGTTACCGAATACGGCGAACTAGTAATCTCTGGCACAACTTCAGCCTATAGAACCAACGCACACAAACTAAGCAAAAACCTAGAAAACTACGCAGGCTTCTTTGAATGTTTGCCTTACGCTATTAAAAATAGTTATATGGCAAATAGCGGATACTTCGTATCTGACCTAGAAGAAATCTTATTAGTTACTAGCCCTACCCTAACCTTTGGTGCTGGAAACACATCTAAAATATATAGGTTTAAAGAATGGCGAGTATACCTAAGATATAATTCAGAAATCTTGCAAGAAATGGATACCACAAAAACCGACAATGTTGTCTTCTCTAACCGCAAAAACAGCGCAAGCACCTTTACTGCAAACGTAGCCGACTACTACGTAATCTTGCCAGTATACGAAAGAGTATACTCAGTAACAACTTCAGCAAGCGTTATAGACGGCAAAGATAACCAAGGTGGCGTAATAAGTGAAGACTACAAAAACGGCAACCGTGTAGACGCAAGCACTTCTTCTATCGAAGAAAACACCAACGACGTTCACTTCATAGAATATTTAGCAACTGGCACCGTTCGTGATAACGATAAAGAAATTTTAACCTACAACTATTCAGAAATGGATACCGCAAGTTTCTTAATAACCGCAGAAAAACGATACTTCACCTTCGATTCAGATAACAAAGTGGTTAAAGAATACTTCACCGCAGGGTGCGCTAAATACCGACTAACTTTATCTACCACCGACGAAAATAATAGCCACGCACCATATATGGTAGAATACGACGTTAACACAAACGGCAACACCGAAATTGGTTACACCGATGATAAGGGCGACTTTATAACAAGATACAACCTAGCCGAGTTTGGTTACGGCATTGCCTACACAGGCACTGGCAGAACCAGAAAATATTACCTATATAAACTAACCGATAACCGTACTCAAAAGACCTTGTATGAAGTAAATTACAATAACGGCAGAAATTACTTTATAACCAACAGCATTGGCGAATACGTTTCTAACACAAATTACATAAACACAATTAAAGAAGTAATTAAAAATAAACTTGGTTTAACGGACGACGAAAACGAAACCGCAAACCTAAAAATTAAATTATTCTACGATGTAACTCAATATAGTAAAACGGGGCAAGTTGCAGATAGTTACACAAAAGCAAATAACTACTACACCGTTAGCCCATCACAAGAAGATATGGTAGCGTCTAACGCAATGACCGTGTATATCTCTTATAAAAACGCAGACGGCAGAACTCAATACTTAAGATATTTATTAGACGAAGTTAATGCTTTAATTGAAGCATACAATAACGCTAATAAAGACACCGCAGACTTCACCCCACTAGATAAAAACTACTCAACATATTACATAAACCAAGTTAACTACTTGTTTGAGCAAGGTTTCTCAAACGCTATGCTAACCCATAGCACTGCAAAATACGGCAAAACCACTCCATTAACCGCTAGAATAACAAGCACTAAAGATATGGACGTTCAAACCGAAAGTGCAGTTATAACCACCTACTCAACTCAAAGAATTGTAAACAAAACCGAAAGCATAAATAACCTATACACATCAATTCTTCGTGGCAATATGTTTGATGTTTATCAAATTAGCGGAAACAGCCTAGATGGCTACACCCTAACCCGTCAAAGCGATGGTATAGATTTTGCAAGAAAAATAACAAGGTCAGCAACTTATGTAGGCACTTTTAGTGACCTAGCATCAACCAACGGCTACTACTCATCTAGCGAAAGTTATTATTCTAACTTGCCAGGGGCTTACCTAACCCAATACTACGACCGTCACACCGAAATAAGACTAACTGCTCACGCAGACGACGGTTATAGACTAGAAGGCTGGTACGAAGCCATATATAACGAACCAACCGATAGTTACATAATTGTTAAAAACAAATACGGTTACGATAAAAAGATAACCCAAAGCGATTACACTTCTTACCTAAACGAAATTAAAAACGTTGTAGAAGAAATTAATGATAAAGGCGAACTAACAGGCAACTATTATATAATCACTGGTTACGCTTCAAACGGCGACCCAGAGTACCTACTAGACGTAAACGGCAACTATCAAACAGTTCCAGCAAGCGTTCTTCCACTATATTATAGTTACTTTTTGACGTACGCTGAAATTCGTGAAAACAATAATGAATCTCAAATCACAACCGTAAAACTTGTAGATATCTATTACGACCCAGCCACTATGAAATACTATAATTCTAGTGACAACAAAGAAATAACCGAATCTACAAACACAAAAATTTACACAACTCAAGTATTCACACCAGACGGCACAACTTATTATTACGATTCATCATATACAATGCGAGTTTCTAGTAGTTTGGTTAAATATGTAGACTCTGCTCAATATAGTTTGTATTCTCAAACAAAATACACTCTAGCAAGCAACACCTACACCCTAACCTACACCACCGAAAACAAAACCGATACACCAACTCAAATTACTTACACCGAATACGAATTACAATTCGTGAATGGTGCATCTAAAACCACTCCCCAAAAATTCGTAGTAATAGCAAACCAAATAGTAGATAAAGATTCTCTAGCCTTATCTACCACAAAAATTGGCAAAACCACGTTTGAGGTTAAGGATAAAAAATTAACCACCAAAGATGAAGAAACTGGCGAAAATAAACTAACCGCCGAATATTCATTATCTATCGACACCTTAAACACAACCAACCAGCCAATTAAACTAACAGAAGTAAGATACAACGACGACAACACAACCACCACAACCACAGCAACCATAAATCTTGCAACTGCTCTAACATTTGGTTCATTTGGTTACAAATACAACGCTCAAGCAAACATCTATCAACCACAAAACCTATTTGTTGTAAATAATAGTTTATACACCACCGCAGAAGTTCACATTGCAAACGCATCAATTGCATTGCAATCTAACGGCGAAATTGGTATTAAACTTGACGGCGAAACGGGTTACACCTACAATAACGGCAACCCAGGCATCACAGGTGAAAAACTTGCAACCCTATTTAACTACATAAAAGCACTAAGAGTTCTTGCAAACGTCACCTATTCTAGCCAATACGAGTTCTCTATAGACCCATCTAACAATAAGGTTATAACCGACTTTAATTTAACCGAGTTAGACATAACCAACAAAACCGTTATGGATAATCTAGACAAGGCGCAAGAAGATATAATTAAAAATGCACAATTTAAGAACCCAACTGACGCTAAAAACCCAATTGGAAACAAATACGAATACACATTTAATTATTATCTAATCCGCACCGGCACAAACGAAAACGGCGAAATTGAATATAGTTATGCCCTATTCTATGTTATCCGAAACCCATTCACATCATTTGACGCTAAGTACGATATGGAAACTGGCTCATCTCAAAACTCTAAAATAGTTACAGCCATAAGTTCCGAACTTAACTTACAAAGGGTTAAAGCAAGATTAGCTGAAACCAACGTGAAAGACGACGACGGCAACGTAACAGGCAAAAAATACTCAATTGAAGAAACCAACTCAGGGTTAAACAAAGTTCACGACGTAATAGTAACAGATAAGGTTATAACAAAAAATGTGTCAGATACCTTCTATATCTTCAAACTAACCGCAACCTACAACGATATAGAAAACTTGAAAATAACGGACTCAGACGCCGACGGCAAATCATTTAAAGAAAGTTTGCTAGAAACCTTATATGGTTCACTTCAAAACCCAGACAAAAACCGTGTTGTTTACCTTCTATACAACATAGAAACCGACGAAATTTACGCTCAATCAGCCAGCGATGGCAGTTTTGTTAATATTAGCACATACCTTGGTTCAAGTAGCATAATTGGCGAACAAAACATTCGTCGAAGCAGTACCTTAAAATCTAATAGCACAAAAGTATACTTGCACGAAGGCAACTTGTATGAAACCGTAACCAAAGGTGAATATACCTTATCGGAAGACGGCACACAACTAACCATAAACGCCCTAACCGAAAACAAGTGCTTTATTGCAAAGTTTGTCGAAAATTATCAAGTTGTATTACACGCAGAAAACCTAGACGATTCTCAACTAGAAATCACCGACGTGTATATTGCAAACCTAAATAATAACTCAAAGGCAAACGCACTTTTATCAGACGGCAAGGCTCCAAAATATGCTCCTGCAAGCGTAATAGACCTTGGAAAACTAAAGAGTATTATAACTAAAGATAAGTCTAACATTTTAAGTTTCTCAGAAACCCTAGCAGATAACACAACCGTTTCTGGTAACATCTTTAGTGGCAAGTCTAGAACAACTAGTGACACAGTATACTTCGTGGCAGATGTCGAAAAAGTTTCTGACCTATCTTCCACCGAAAGTTACAGACTATTAAATTACAATAGCACAACTTCTACTTTCTCATTAGTTACAACTGGCACAACCTCAATAACTAACCCAGAAGGAACCTTAACCAATGTTCAACTAGAATACAAGACTGAAAGCCTAAGAAACATTATTCAAACGGTAAAACAAGTTAAAATTGATGGCACCACATATAACCTATACAAAGTTTATGCTTCAGATACAGTGTATAAGATTTTTGCAGCAAAAACCGATATTACCTTTGATGAAATAGAACAAGCTGTAGACTACCAAGAATGGAACGGCTTAATAAATAAAATTTATCAATACGACTCAAAAACAAATACCATAAATAAAATGACGCCAAAAACTATAGAAGGCGATATCTCAACTGGTCTATTTAGTAAAGATACAAAAGTCGAACCAGTCTACACTCAAAACTACACCTTTAGTGACTTAAGTTACAGCACAATTCTTAACTACTTTGGTGAAAACTACCCTACCTTCAGTGAATCAGATGAAAAATTGTATGGTTTAAGCGGTTGGTCTAACCCAATCAATAAAAACACTATGCAAATCAAGTTATCTGACGGTGGTTCTCCAGCAAAAACGGGTTACAAACTAATTATGGATAGCTATGTTAACCAAAGCATATACCTAGATAGTGGCACAATAATGTTTATTGTTGTTAAATCTAACTACGGCATAGACTTATCGGCAACGTTTGGCACAAACCCAAATTACACCCTAACCCCAATCTTAACTCCAACCAGAGAGTTCATAGAAAACAACAGGTTAACCGATGGTGACCAAGCAACCTTATATGAAGACCTATATTACGTTTATATGATTACCTTCAACCGTGACGTAGAAAACGAATATTCTGGCTATATGGCTCACCCTACTCGTGGCGATAGCATTATGTACGACACTATCACCTCAGGCGAAAGCCTAAATAAGGTAATAAACCTATCTAGTGACCTAAACTTTATTACAAACTTCGCAGATTTAAGACTTGCTCAAAGCACATCTAAAAACGAAGCAAACGAAACCATTTATGGTGAAAACGAAACCTATGTTACATTCACAGATTACGGCGTATTTAAAGAAGCCACACTAAATTCTGGCGAATACTACTACTCAAGTTCAACCAAGTGGTTTATGGTTCAAAATCCATTAACACAAACAAGAACTGTATACTACTTAAAGAATGAATATTCTCCAACCAGTTACACAGACGACGACTTTAGTAAGTGTAGTTACACCCCATCAGGCACACCATTATATAGTTCATTCACACATAAATATGATGGCTTTGCCGATGCCTTTAGTGAAGCGACCAAATTAACCTACATTTCTTCTGGCTTTAAACTAATCACCACGGGTGACACTACAATAAAAATTAAAGGCGACGACAAAACCCCACGAACCTACACAATTAAATTATCCGACCTAGAAGCCTACAATAAAAACAAAGAGTTGTTTAAAGGTGCTATGTCAGACCTAGGCTTATCTAATATTATTCCACGTCTTGTATTCACTAAAGACGGCGAAACAATCATTAGATACACCTTTATAACCGACGCTAATAAGAAAGTTATTGGCACAAGCACCACTCCAATTGGAAGTTTGTTAACCGAAGCCATTAACACAAACCCAGTTAAGTCAATTAGCCTAATAGAAAAACTATTAAATGTAACTGCAGGCGAAAACCTAACGGAAAGCGAACAAACACAGTTTGTTAATAAATACCGTAGCGACCTTGTGGAAAAATTAACCGAACTATCAAAAGCATACTTCGGTCTAGATAGTTACATACTAGATACTTATTCAATTAATACCGAAACAATTAACCTAGAAGACGGCACAACCAAAACTATAACTTACGCTGAAAAACAAGAATCGCCACTTAACCTATCTAAACTAAATTCAATAATTAGTTCTATGATAAAAGAAAGTTACGATGGTGCAATTAGGTTCGAGCAAATAGCAGATAGTTTAAATATGTCTACCGAAACTCTAGGCGACCTAATCACAAACAACTCAGCCTCGTTCAAGTCTAACTACCGTGATTTATATAGTAACCTAATTAAGGACCTATACTTCACATCGGATATAGACAATAACTATATGAACGCAAGCCTAGCACTATCTAAACTATTAAAACTATTTGAACTATATAGTTCTTACAACAACACCTACGACGAAATAGTTTTTGGTATTTTGCCAAATGCTGGCATAAAAACATCCGCTAGCTTGAATATGATAATGTTTAACACAATAGAAACCTACTACTTCAACGTAGACGCAAAACTACTAGACTACAACTACACCTACGATAACAAAAACGCTACACTAGTGGGTTCACTAAAAGAGTTAGGCATTAAAGACGCAGACGGCAACAACGCACTTAAAATCACTGACCTATTCGCTTCTATTGGTAGAGATGGCAAAACCTTGTTATCCACCGATGCCGATTACACCTATACCGACCTATTCAATTTAATTAAGGAAGATAGGACCTTGTACTACGGTAAAGATAATAACGACAACGTGATTACAAGAACAGACTCCATTCTAGACCTATACACCGAAGCCTTGCTGGATAATGCGGGTCGTGACACGAAACTTAAAAATTTATATAACGCTATACTATATGCAAACTCTGGTGCAAATGATAGTTATAAAATCGACAATGGCTCAACCACTGTAACCGAAGCAATCGTGCATCTATTAAAACTAAGCATAATGCTAGAAGCAAACTTAGATGCTTCAAACGTTCCAACATATATTAAGTTTAATTATTATAACTTATCTAATAAAGATAACTTATATATAGAAGAAAAGTTAAAAACCTTAACTCTAGCTATAGATACCACGCTAGTTGCAAAAGCCGTTGAATTAAATAATTCTGCAACCTACACCCTAACCGACGGCAGAAAAGTTAAAGGCGAAGATATTTACTTTGCAGGTTGGTACACAAACGGTTCAAACACCGATGCCACTGCATTTGAAAATATGAGTTTGGTTTCAACCGACTATTATTCTGGTCTTGTGTTAGCATCTAGCCACACAAACCTAGTTGCAGTGTATAGGCTTGCCGAAGAGTTCAGCATAACATATAACCCAACTCAAGAAAGTCTAAGCCTAAGCACAACCCTAGATAGTTTTGGGAACAACCTAAAGCGAACACAAAACGCAGATGGCACAACAACCCTATCTGGTAAGTTCTACACAGGCGAAACCCTAGATGCCACAATACTTCCAAAAGCAGGCTATGGCTTTAACCGAGTAATTGGTGTGTATGACGGCGAAATTCAAGAAAGTGCAAACGCTAGCGAATTTAGTGCAACCATCGAAAACATCGTTGGCAACAATAACACATCTAAGGTTCTAACCAAAACCCTAAGGTTCACAATCTCTAATACCGAAATTGAGAACATTAAACTTGGTTCAACCGAAGAAGAAACCGAAACCGACGACAAACTAGTAGTAACCGAAGCCACTATGAAAGAACTAAAAGCACAAGTAGCAAATAGTTTAACCATAGAAGCAGAAAAAGTTACCCTAGTTGCAATAAGTGTTAAAGGTGGCGCTAAAGAAACCTTGGTTCCAAAGACCGACGAAAAAACTGGCGAAAAGATAACCGACGAAAACGGCGACGTTATCTACACTTCATCTGGTATACTTCCTAGCCTAAACTATTCACTAACAAAACGTACTACCAATGAAAATAATGAACACGTAGATACTGAAATATTTAAGTATGCAAACGTCGACGGCAAAGTATCAAAAGAAATTTTACTAGACGACTTAGGTTCTAAGCTTGTTTACCAAATAGTTTCAAGTAGCCTAAGTGACGGCACCGACGCAGATGGCAACACCATTAAGTATTACGACTTCACCTTCTACGGTTACTTCAAAACTGGCACAGTCTTACTACTAAAGACAGACGCAACTGGCAGTACCACAATTAAAGGTGGCTGGCACTTAGAAGGTTCAGATACCTACGCTGACGCAGACAGCGAAGGCAATATTAAAATTATAGTTTCTAATTCCGCTACATATCTAGCCAACGCCGAAACCAGCGAAAGCGGTTCAATTAAAATTAACACTAACTTCTACACATCTAATAACACAATTTTAAACCCAACCGACAACGCTTCTCAAATTGAAAGAATTTTGGCTGGCTTTGATGCAAACAATACAGGTATTATGTTAAACTACGGCAACGGCACCAGATATATAGATGGTAACCGTGTTGTAGACGAAAATAACACAATTATCTTAAGTCCAAAACATAATTACAGACTAGAACAATTGGGTTCAACCCGATACTTTAAAGGCTTAGAGTTTAGTGAAAACAAAACAATCACACTAAGTGCTCCTCAATACGTTACTTACACAGACCAAGAAAACAACCTAGTATACACCTACAAGTTTGTTGGTTACTATAAGGTTAAAGACCCTGCTACCTATTCGTTAGTAACATTTAGTAACACAATAACTCTAACCGAAGAAAACCTAGAATATTCAAGAATAGACTGCGTATACTCACTTCAAGCAAAGCGAGTTAACTACACCGATATAGAGATAAGCGAAGAAATCAGCAACAAACTAACCGAAGACGAACGCAAAGCAATATTAAACGCCGACGGTGGTTACGCTGAAATCAGCCAAATATATTTTGGCAACACTCCATATCCAGCAAACCAAACCCCTTTTGTAGATAATACAACAAATAGTTTCTCAGGCAATGCAAGAGTTACATTAAAAGCAGTTCCATATTCTGGATACTTCTTATACGGCTGGCGAGTAGCATACGCCGTAGATGAAAACGGAAAAATAATTGAAAAAGGCACCTTAGTTAAAGCAAACGGTAAAGACACCATAGAAATGCGATACAGCACCCAAGACGATAGTTACATTCTAGAAAACGGTATCGGTGGTGTTGGCACAATGCCAATTCCAGTATTTGCTAAAGAATTTAACCAAAGCGTGGCAATAACCATATTTGATGGCTCAGAAAACGACTTAATCTCCGACCCATCTAGCCTAGGCTTAAGTTCTAACCCAGTAACAAGGTCACTAAAAACATCTACAACCGACGAAAACCCAACCGCAACCCTAACAATCGGTAAAGTTGAAGTTAAAGTAATCAAAAACACAAACGTATTTGGTTCAGCCGAAACCGGCAAAATTTTAGGCTTATCTTACGCAATTACCGATAAGTCGTTCACCTTCCTAGGCTGGTACATAAACGGTGAATTATATTCACACGAACAAAACCTAACCCTAGATTATGAAGTAACTGGCGACATTCAAATCGAAGCAAAAATAAGTCGTGGCACCTTAACAAGTTCAACCAGCGAGTCACATAAATACGATAACGGCGTTATAGTTAAAAATACCTTAAAGGACGCAGGCGAAGATGACTACAACGAAACCTTTAATGCTAACCTAATTATAGACCACATCGTATCCGACACCTTAACTGAATCTAGTTACAACATCTTCAATTTCTATTCATTTGAAGATACCGACAAGGTTCAATTAAACGCAAGAGTTGCAAGCAACCACTACAAGTTTGTTGGTTACTACACCGAAGACGGCACACTAATTCAAGAAGATAGTAACATAACATTAAATAGTGGCGACTACAAAGGCACAATTATTTATGCAAGATTTGAAAACAAGAGTATTAACGCAAAATCTTATAACTTTGCAGTTATTAAAACCACCAACAATGGTTTAAATAAAAATACTCAAACTTTGCAATTAAGTTATACTGCCGACGAAGGCAAAAACCCAGCAGACGATATGGAATACAACTCATCAGAAGTAACACAAGTTATAACTGATAATGTTGCAACTTACAAACTAACCGATATAAACGGCTCTAACTTCTCAATAGTTAAAGATAAAACGGTAACAGTAAGTATCCTATCTTCCTCACTACATTTAGTTGGTTGGTTCATAGACGGCAAATATGTTTCTAGCGGAAGTTCTATAAATGTAACCATTTCTCATGATGGTATGGTTATAGAAGCAAGATTTGTAAACATATCTAACCGAGCAAGCGTTATGGATGGCGAATTTAAAGCAATCGACACTTCTAATGAAAATACAACACTAAACGCTAACCTAATCGCAATCACCAAAATGATGTACGGCTGGAAAGTCCAAAACGGCACAAACAGTGTAAAATTTGATACCTATTCAAACGATACAACACAAAGCAACTTCTTCATTGCAGGCAAAGTAGAAAACTACACCTTCACAGGCTTCTATTATAAAGATAAAACGGGCAAGTTTATTAAAATTACCGAACAATCGGGTTCAGTGTACTCAACACTAGAAAACGAAGGCAGAATTTCAGTAAGCGAACTAATGAATATCCCAGCCACAACAAACGAAGACGGTTCAACCACCAGAACAATCTATGCGTGCTATGGCAAGAGTTCAATAGTTACCGTAAACTACTCAACAAACGGCGTTAAAAAGCAATTGCCAGTAGGATTTAAGTCTACTAACCTATTTGGAGAAACCAGCACACTAAGTGGTGCTAACGTTCTTACCTTTGATACTGGTAGCAAAAATTACCTAAAGAAAATAACTTTATTAAACAAAAACACAGGTGAAATTTTAGACACCGCAGAGTTTAGTTCAAACGACCAAATCATTAACTATAACTTTGAAGCGAAAGACGATAACTCAACGCAAATTAATGTAGAATTTACAAGCACTGACACACTAGATATCTATACAAGCGTATCTGTCTTTGGCAAACTATATCGCAATTTTGATAAAAAAGAGATTAGCGGTACAACCGAAATCGTTGCAAGCAAAACTCTAGAAACTACCGACTACGGAACACTAAACTTTATTGGCTGGTATGTTTATAGCGGAAACGGCATCTCTGGTGACACACTTGCCACCTACGATACCACCCTAACCTTATTTGCCACCGCAGACATAGAAAACTACAAGTTTGTAGCGTGCTACGATTTACCGGGCAAAGAAACAATCGGTCACAACGGCAATAGTTACAGTTATTACACTCTAAATGGAGCAGACGCTACCAAGACCGACCTAATCACTCAAAAGGTTACCGAAAAAGACGGCAAAACCGTCAACACAATAAATGCTAAGAACCTACATCTAGATGGCTACACCTTCTACGGTTTTTACAAAAACGGCATATTGCTTTCTACCGATATAGAATTTACCTACACCATAGATAAAGACAATATCCAAGTAATTGAAGCAAGATACGTAAAGAGTATAAACGTAAACATCGTGAATAACGCAAACGAAGGCACCGTCGAACTACTTAGCGATACAACAACAATTGTTGGCAACAAACTTCCATTAATTGGAAACGGCTTCGCACTAATTAAAGCAAAAGAAAACTATAAAATAACAAACGTAGTAATCACCAACGAATCAGGCAAAGAGATATATAAGTCTACAAACGCAAATTCAAAACTAATTTTAGTTGCACTTTCTAATGCAGACATCACGGCATCAACTTCAATTACAATCACCGTAACCTACACTCAAGTATCTACGGGCACCGAAGAAAACCGTGTCATTAATATCTTAAATGATGGTATATTCGTAAATATTGTTACAAACCCAGAGAACTACCACCTAGTTACAAACACCTACTCAATTAACGGCACCGAAGACTATATCATTAATAAATATAGTTCAATGGAAACCTTGGTTGTAAGCAGTGCAATAACCGCAAGTGGCATTAAAACCTACCTTGTTATCTTCAATTCAGAAACATACGAAGTAGAAACCAAGTTCTTAAACGGCGAAGAAACATTAGAATTACCATTCGGCTCAATCGTTTCATTCGGCACTTACTACAACACCTTATTATATAGCTTCACAAACTTTAGTTATAACAACACCGTGCTAAGCACCACAGCCGAACAAATTGTAATGAAAAACACTTCTAGCACAACTTCAACTCTTGTAAATAACATCAACCTAATCACAAGTTACCGAATTACCGATGTTAAAATCACATCAGTTAACTCGCTAGAAAACACTTCAGACGAAATTGGCGGGTACTACTTCTTCGATACCGAAACAGGCAGACTATACGTAATAAGCGCACCAAACTACACAATCACAAGCGTAAAAGCCTTCCTAGCGGATTCCGACCAAGAGTACTTCCTAGGCGAACTAACCAACTCACATAGTATGGTTTACTTCACCGATAAAAAGTTAGACACCAACATCCGTCTAGAAATTACATTCCAAAAGGAAATCACCGTAGAAGTTATCGTTAAAAAGGATAACGTCGAAGAAATTAATTCTTCCTTCGCTACTGGTTCAATTACCTTAACGGATAAAAACACAGGGCTAGATACAACTTACTCAACTTCTGACACAACACTAAACGGCACCATAGAAGGCACCTTAGTTATAAACGGAAAAGACTACAAAGGTGAAAACTATGGCACCATAAATAGATTTAATAAAACCTTCACCTATTCTCAAACATTAACTAACATCACTCCACTAATAGGCGAAAACACGGCAGAGTCTGGCTACAAACTATTCAGTATATCAATCTACGAAAAAGGCAAACTAACCCACAGTTACAAGTTTGTGGGCGACGGAGCCATAACCGTAGACGATATGAATAAATCTATTGTCAAAAACCCAATTACTTTCACAACCGATACAATCTTCCACATAATTTATGTTAAAGATATTATCCGTGAAACAACTGAAAACGGCGAAATTGTTCACATCGCACCAAAATATAATGACGACACAGTAACCACACTAAAAGCCGACGCCGAATTTAATAAGGTAAAGGACTCTATTAAACTATCTTACGTAGGAGCAGGATATTTAGGTAGTGCATTAACACTAGTTGCTCCAAGTAAATTAGATAACTTCCACTTCGTTCGTTGGGAAGTAAAAGACGCCGAAGGCAACATAACAACCCTAGGCACCACATCTTCTCTAACAACCACAGTTCAAGGCACAGCTGGCGAATCGCCAAAAGCCTACGATTATTACGCTGTATACGAAATCGACACAAAAACAACCATTCTAGACCTAACGCAAGAATATAACCTAGTAGACTCCACCCTAACCATTTACGCACTAGACCCAACTAATGCAAACTTCACAGCGGAGAATAAACTTGCAATAACCTTCAGTTTATCTAACTACACTTACACAACTAGCGACAAAGAAGGTAGCAACTTAAGCACACTTATATTAAAAGTAAATGAATTAGAACGAAACTACATCTTGGTTCCAACCAAGGCAGGCACAACCGTTCGAGCATTAATCAGTGTTGAAAGTGGCAAAATAATAATCACAACTCCAGTTGGCGTATCACTTGGCTACGAATACACCAAAACCTCTGATTCAACTATAGACGCAAACAAGACCTACTTCACATCAGACGGCAACGGAAATTACACTCAAGTGATCAACCCTCAAGCGGAAGAAATCGGCAACTACTACGAGCAAACCGAAAATGAACTAATCTCAGATACCACCCTACTATTTGAAATTTCAGGCGACGCAAACGCAAACGTTTTAAATAGATTTATAAATGGCACCGAAATTACCGAAGACAGTTTCGACTTGTCAGGTGCGAAACTAGAAAATATTACCGTAAACGGCACGGAACAAACTTTAATTAGCCTAACACCAAGCACCACAAAACTAAATTACATCACAGTGTTAGCCGAAAAGAAAGTTACCCTAACCCTAACTCCAAACACTCAAATTACCGAATACAACGTAATCTATAGCACATTCAACCGCTACAACGGTTACACAAAAACAAACGCAATCGGCAAGTTTGAAGAAACGGACGCAGACGGCAATACAACTACCGTAACTTACCCATCTAAAGTAATCACCATCACCTACGACTTCTATTCTCCACTAATAATTGGTGCAATAACAGCAAGTTACATCGCAAACTACACCGAAACCCGAAACGGTAACACAACCAATTGGTCAGGCACCTACTTCATAAGCCTAGGCGAATTATTAGACGACCTAACAACTGCAAGAAACATCACCCTAAGCTTTGGTAACGCAGGCGAAGTTGGCGAAAACCCACGAAAGAATCTAATAACAATCGGCTGGTCAGATAGCGTAACAACCATAAACTTCAAGCAAGTTATGCAAATAATAAGTTGGCTAATTGAAGCAGACAAGACATTACTAAATAAGCCACTATTAACAAATGTACTTGGCATAACTACAGACGAAAAAGCATTTATCAACAGTGTAATCAAATACACATATACCTCAGACGGCAAGGAATACACCGCATACGTAAACACCGAAACTAGTTACCTACTAAACCTATACCTAACCGAAACAATTGGCTACAGCAAAGCGTTTATAGATAAAAACAGCGAAGTGTTTGGCAATGCAACATTCCTAAGTTTTGCTTACCTAACCGAAACCCAATACACTGCAGTTACCAACTTGTTAAAGAAAGAAAACATACCAACTGCAAAATCTATACTAGGCAAAATTATAAAGGCAATAAAAGTAATTGAAGAATCACCAATGCTAAGTGGAATTGAAACTGGTATAGACCCAGCACAGTTTAAAGAATTTGAGAAAATGCTAGAAGTCTTCAATGCAATTAAATCTGGCACAGGTGCAAACATAACCAGAATTATAGACTGGGAAGCAAACAAAATCACCTACGAAACCAGCGAAAACGAAAGAGTTAGCAAAGAAACCTATTTCGACATCACATCTCAAATATTAAACAACTTTAATTCAACTACCGATATAGTTAGTGGCGGTATCAAACGACCTACCTTCAGCGTATCACTAACCAACTTTGAAATTTTATACAACGAATTGTTGCGTAAAATTAAGGCTAATGAAATCACTGAAGACGAGCTAACGCTAGACGAATTAAAGCAAATCTACTTCAAAACGCTTAAAGATACCGAAACCGAGCAAGATAGATACTTCAATGTAGACGCCGATGGCAATATCACCACCGAACTAAGCAATGTAGACATAAATAACCGTCTAAACCGAATGTTCATCTACGCTGTTAAATTTGGTCTAGATATCACCAAAATATCAGATTACAACATCGAAACCCTATACTACGGCGTTGGCAACTCAAATAACATAATTACCGACGACACCATAGCACAGGATATAATCAAACTAGATACAGATAAAACCTTAGGTAACGGAACTGGCTTAAGCACAGTTGGTATAGTAGACGGCAAAGAAATTATCCTAACCGAAAACGCAGACGGCACCTATACCTACGTAGACGCAGACGGCAAAACACAAACCTACATTGGCGATATTTACACCCGAGTATACCTAATTGCAAGAGCAACAAACGTATCAAAACTAATCTTCAAGGGTGTTGCAGTGCTAAATGAATGTACAAATAGCCTATCTAAACTAACCCTAACAAGCGCACTTACAGATAACCTAGAAACGTATTTGTTTAATAACCTTAAGTTCTTAAAGCAAACTGGTCAAAAGACCGTAAAAGAAGCAGGCAACGTTATCACAACTTATTACAAATACACCTACCTTATCTCAACCAGCTTGTCTAGCACAGTTAAGTTTATAGCACTATACGAAGATATGCTATACGCCGTAGACATTAAAGACTTTGAATACGATTCAAACACCTTTATTGAACTAGACGACGTAAACAATCCAAAACTAACAGGCACCAAAACATCCACAGGCGAAACCGACGTACCAATCACCGAAGTAACTTCAAACACAGGCAAAGATTACACAGATATCACAGCAAAAACCTACACAGGTTCAGATATCTTCGGTCACATCACCGACCCATCAAACGGCGAACTAAAAGAAATTCAAATAAACTTTAGCCGAGCAACTGGCAAGTACACCTATGTTAAAGACGGCGAAGACGTCGAATACAAAACAACAATTGCTGGCACAAACATCCTAGATGTATTCCGTAAAACAGACGACGACAAAATTATTCAATTAATGATAGCCCCATTCACAAACAAAAACACATTCGCAGGCTACATTAAGGGTAACCGAGTTGGCGGTGTTCTATCTCCAATCAAACTAACAACTTTCTGCTATCCATACGCAAACTTTGTTGGTTGGATGTTCGCAGGCTCAACCGATGCCACAACCGAACCAGAAACCACAACAGACGCCGACGGCAACACCTACTACATCTACGATTATAACGGCGATATATCCGACTACAAGAACAAAACTGGCGACGACGAAATCGAAATCTCAGATAACGTTGTTCAAAAGACCAAACGAGTAGACTACACTTTGTATTACGCATACTTATACGAAAAATCTTCATTCGATAGGTTGTTTAATAGTCACCCATACGAAACAATCACCAAAACCGTTGGCGAAATCGACACTACCTACTACGTCATCTACACAACCGCCAATATGGATATGATGAAAAAACTAAAAGACCTAAGCGAAACATTAGCAAACCTAAATACCGACTCAACAATGCAACTAATCGAAGAAATCGTAAAAATGCACGAAAATAACGAAGATGGTCACCAACCATCTTGCCTAGAAAAGTGCTTAAAGGATTGGAACGGCAGAGAGTTATACGGAATGTACGCAACCTACTACGAAACCTACCTAACAAGCAAGTTCTTGTGGGAAAGCCTAAAGTTTATAGTTAACGACACCGTATACCACGCAGATGGCACTGTTCAAGGCTACGCATTAATAGACGAAATAGGAGAACTATTTAACCCAATTAATAGCCTAGACACAAAAGAAATTGCCGACTACTTATTTGATGGCATTGCCAATACCCGAAAATTAAACAACAGCACAACAGGCACCAAACGTTCAACGGTTCTTTATTCTAAATATGATAACCTAACAAAGAACGACGCTGACGGCAATAGTTACCTACTAGCAAGAATTAATGACTACATTAATGGCACAATCACCGATTACCCATTCATCACATCATTAGACGAAGTTGGCACTTCAGCATTAAACTTCCCTGCAATTAAAGAAAAACTTGCCGATTTTGTTGCTAAACTATCTCAAAGAGTTAGCCTAGTTTCAAAGAGTTCAGCACTCCTAGAAAACGCTATTCAAGATGAAAAGATTTACGTTTCAACCGCAGATAAGTTGAGTGACGCTAACCTAATTCATAACTCATTCAACCAAAACTCAGAATACACCCTAACAGGCGACAATTCTAAGTTTATCTTAAGGGAAAACTTAAGAATGATATCTTCAAAAATTCCATACGCAATATATGATAACGATATCTATGGTACCCTACCAATAACTATCCTAGATAACACATCATATAACGACTACGGCACAAGCTATCCACAAAACGCATACTTCATCCGTTCATATAGCAGTGCATATAGTCTACTTGATATGCGAATAAAAGACGATATTGCTCTATACACATTCTTCGCTCCTGCTACATACACAATCACAATAGACCTTGGCGAGTATAACGAAGTTATCGGAAACTTCCCACACGATGACACAACAAACAATATGTCCGATACCGAAGCATCTTACGATGAATCAATAGTATCTGGCAACGAAACCAATGGTTCACTAAACACTGATTTAATTGTATCAAACGACGAAAACCGATTCCCTATCTACGAAGTAACTCCAGACGGAATTAAACAAAAGACAAGCAATGGCAATGGTGTATCACTTTCTGCAAACGACCTAAGACAATACATCTTCGACGTTAATAATAACCTACTATCAAATAGAATACCTATCTACACAATTCAAGTGCAAGAAAAACCAGACGTAACAAACACCTTATATCAAGTAACTGGCACCTTCGATAGCACAAATTATTACGAGTTACTTAAAAACTATAAGTACTTTGCTTCTGGCGAAGCGGTATACACCTATAAAAAGTTATTATATAACGACCTAGACCAACGTGAAGAAGTAGTCAACGCAGTATACAAAGGTGGTTACGGCATCTTGGCAGACGGAGACGACCACAGCGTATTCGTTCAACTATTCAAAAAGGAAGTTGAAGAACAAAAACGTGAAAGCGTAATTGTAAGATTAAAGAAAGATGCAATCATTAGTCACGTAGAAGCAAATGGCGTAAATAACCCAGGCTTGTTTGTAGACACAGCAACAAACAAACTTCTAAACGATTCTATTAAAGTCATATCTCTTGGCAAAAATGTTAACCCAGTTATCTACCTAACAGGCGGAGCATTAAACCAAAAGACAGGCGAACTAGAACGAACAAGAATTAAAATTAAAATTGCTATTGAAGCAGAAGTCGGAAGCGGTTACCCAACCCTAAGATTTAACTTCAAGACAAAAACAGACAATGGCTACAAACTAAATAATGATAGCATATCTGCAAAATACGAAACCGATAACCCAGAATACGCAAATAAGAAACTTGTTGTTAAAAATATGCAATACGTTTCATTCAATAAAGACTTTGCAAAAGACGAAGTTACCGGCAGAGAAACAAGCACAGCGTTCGATGTAACCATTAATGTTATGTACGCATCTTCCGCCCTTCCACTAGATGTTAAAGTAGACTACTCTCCAGAAGGCGAAAGCAATGCAGACCAAGGTTTAATCATTGGCAACTTGAATGATGTATATAACGGCGAAATAAGCAATTCAATCACCGACCTAACTAAATACTCTAAACTTATAAACTCTATGATTTCTAGTGACGATAACTACACTCAAATTTCAAATACTCTAGCAATGTTATTCTCTAACTACTCATTATATAAGTTTAGCGGAGCAAACTACTTCTTATCTCAAATTAATACTTACCTAAAATATATGGGTTATGGCGATACCGAAACTGCTAAAGCCTTAAAAGAAAATCTAGATAGTTCAGCCTTGCGTTCAGCGATTGTTAATGAAACTTTAAATGGTGAAATAACAACTATTGCTAGTCTATTAAATATTCCAGTAGAGTCAATACTTGCGTTGTTAAGTGGCGACGATTCAAAAGGTGCTATCACCGAATTAGCTGAAAAAATATATGGAACAACCGACATAAGTCCTGATGACGAAACACTAAAAGCAACAATATATAGTTCATATATAAACATCTTACAGAAAAAGATTGAAGACAAACGAGATAACTACTGCGAAGACCAATTACAAACTATTTACTCTAAATACTATGCAAGAGCAATTGCACAATTAATTAACCAAAATAAATATAACGGCGAAAATATAGACAAATCTATATCAGCCCGAGAAGTTAGCACCTACTTCCAGTTGCTAGAATATCAAGATAAAATCTATTCATTCGCAGAAACCTACAACACAATTTTGGCAGATTTAATATGCAACGCTTCAGATGCTTCAATGGTTAGAAGAATTAAATATTCTGCGTTCCTAGCATATGGTATCTCATTTGATGACACGAACTTCACATCTGGCACAGTCAAGTTGTTCCCTGCAAACGGCAGTTATCAAAATTACATGAGTAATAATTACGACGAAATACAATTAGAAAAATTGTGTAAAAACCTAATTCAATCATTATCTACAAAATTGTATAAAGATATGAATGGCGTGTATATGCAATTTAGGTTTAACTGCATAGACTTAGTTAAATCACTTGCTAAATACAACAAATATAACTACAGCCCAATTTATGATACAGCAGTACATAGCTACCGTAAAGTATACAAGGTTAGTGATATTGAAGCCATTGTCAACTTATACAACAAAGCCCATGAAGACGATAATCAAATAACTACTAGCAACAAGCAAGAAATGGTAAAGAGCTTTATTTCACTTATTTCTTCTGGATTTAATTCTCTAGGCTTTGGTCTTGGATACAACATAAACGAAGGTCAAAACACTAATAAAAATTACTTATATTACGAAACCGAAAAAAGTCAAGATACAACTTGGTCTAAAAATTTATATAAGAATGGTGAAATAGATTCAACCTACCAAAATGTAACTCAATATTACCTAAAAGGCTCCGACTACCCAACAGGGAAAGGTTCTAAAGCGTATAAATTAGGTGTTTATCGTTGGGATGCTGGTAAAAAAACTTACGACGCAAATCAAAATTACTTTATCTATGCAATTGCTTCATTCTTAGGAATTAACCCTAATGACCTACTAAATATTGATAACAACAGAGCACAATGGCAAACAAAAATATCATCCGACATACAAGAAAAATTCTTGGAATGTGCTGCTACTGATGAATACACATATTATGGAATGTCTGGTTTCAAAGAAACAACTACAGGACTTAAAGCAAATAACCAATACGTTGAATCATTATTAAAGAACCTTGGCACATTAAGTGTATCAATTGCCACTCCTTCTACTAGCGGATCTGGTGATATGGGTAATAACTACTACATTCAAGACTATAAAGATGTTAATGAAATATCAACAAAAATAACAGATAATAGTTATATACGAATTAGCTTCCCAGTTAGTATCACAAGAGTAATTACAGACTTCTACAAATCAGACCCAATCGAAGCCATAACAACTAATATGGACCAAGCATTAACCGACGAACCAAACTTCTACCCTAACCTATACAAATCTGGTCACCTAGAAGACGGCGAATCAGTTAAATCTGCACTATACACCTACGTTGCAAGCAAACAAGACTTACTAAATATGCAACTATACACAAATGCAGACGACTTGGTAATTAGTTACATTAACCTAAAAGAACGTGTTAACACAGGCGTAGAAATCACACTTGGTGAAGACGACACAAATCACGGTTTCCGAGGCTTCTTTGCAAAACTATTTGGTTGGGGTGCAGACGATATTAACGAAACAGTCAGCACAAATGGTTACTATTATGTAAACCGTGCATCTTCTACCTTCGTGGGGTCAAAGCAAGGCAACTATGAGGAAAATAGAGTGTTAACCGATACCCAATACGAAATGATACGTAGTTACTATGCAGATAACCAATTAAATAGCGAAGCAAATAGGTACTCACTATATCTAACTGAAAATAAATATGGTAGCGTAACCGATGGCTTAGGCATACTTCAAAGTTACAACTCAGAATTTAATTCACAAAACTATTACATATCTAGGTTTAATGCTGATTGTCAAATGGGCATAAACTACGATAGTGGCGATAAATCTTACGACTTAAAATCAATCAAAAAGAATTGGACAACCCGAGCCTATGGGGCTTGCTCATTATCAATAGAATCATATATGAAGATGAACAGTTCAATATTCTCAAAAGATTATCAAACTATTATAAATTACACCGACATAAATTACACAAATAATAGCAAGAGTCCAGTAGGTTCCGATTCAAAAGGCAGAATTGTCCTATCTGAAATTTCATTCTCAGGCAATACTGTTGCAGATACAAACAAGGCAATACTTGCCACAACTATAACAGTTGTTACAACAATCATAATTGGTGTTACTTGTGCAGTGTTCTGTCCACCACTATCAGTTGGTGCAATCACTGCTGGTATGGCACTAAAGGTTGCGGTAGGTCAAGTAATTAGAATAGTAGCAAATGTTTTAATTGTTTCACTTGCTACTTCCGCAGTTGCTTACACCGCAGGCTTCTATGCATACACAAACACATTAACTAGGTTAAGTGATGACGCAAAACATAAGTTGGCACTAGCAAACGATACCGACACAACCGAAGGCGTTTATAGTTACCTAGAGTAACAATAGTTAACACAGAAGACACTCTAATTAGAGTGTCTTCTATTTTTTTGCTAACTACTTGCAAAATTGAT
>ENA-ORNF01000707-ORNF01000707.1-human-gut-metagenome-genome-assembly--contig:-NODE-707-length-32764-cov-10.876211_pt1 | contig 32764 bp, 24 predicted proteins | sample MGYA00242110_ERZ509012 | MGnify/ENA primary metagenome ERZ509012 (study PRJEB26280, sample SAMEA2338714) | human gut metagenome | biome: human gut; feature: human-associated habitat; material: faeces...
ACATAACAAAACCCCGAAAGTTTTTTGTCTAACTTTCGGGGTTCATGTCATTGGGAAAGTCGGGGCTTTGTTTATACAAAAAAGAGGATGCATCGTTTCGACACACCCTCATTGTTTTCATGCTATTACACTCTCGATGCGATGTGCCTTCTATATATATTCAGATTGTTTTCTGTAAGCACGCTGCGTATGTGCCCCAAACGCTGACGTTGAGTAACCGAATCGTCTTTAAAGTTATTATCCTCTTTAAGATAAATCATGCCGCTTCCGGTTACGGGTAGGTATTCATCCCAATATACCGGGACATGATGCAGATTACCGTCGCCTCCCCATTTACTTACATACTCCAAATGTTGCTCTGTACGATAGCCGTAGGCGTTTACCTTAATGGTGGAGTTATCGCCGATGGTCTGTAATTGCTCTGTCTTCAAGATACAATTGGTAACGCAGGACGGGTGCTTGAAACGGTCCTGTCCCCAAAAGTTAGCCAACGCTTCATGCTCCCAGAAAGAGCTGTGTTGCTGCATGTTTCGTCCGTAAATATCTTCCTGCGGACGTATCTGCTGATACATAGGCACGCACAGCAATGGGGCGAAACAGAAATATATAGCACGGAAATAACGGGAGTTGATGGCGTAGAAATCGGCTTCTGCCTTATCGTAATCAAAACCTTTGTATTGCTGCGGATTCATATCGAGATTAAGCGACTGCATGTGATTTGAGAAGATGACGTTTATCATCCGTTGCTTGCCGAAATCGAAATCGTCGCCGAATCCTACCTTATCATCTTTAAGCAGATTCATCATGCTTTCTTGGGCAAGAGGCGTAAAGAGCAGAGCGTACTGCTGATTGTTGTTACGGTTACTTGTATCGAAGGCTACCTCGAATTCCTCGTTGGTCATCATAGCGAAATCGGCGTTGCTAAGGTCTCTCGATTTCTTACGTAAGGAGTGTCGCTTCATCTTGAACTTAAGCGAGCCTTCACTATCTGCCAATCCGCTTTGTTTACGGTAGAAAATCAAATCGGGAGCCGCCGTATTGCCATAGATAAGACGAGTCTTCTCAAAGTACTCCGGATAAGGAGCCGTAACGCTGGCTACAAGTGTTTCCGAGTGATGAACAGTACGTGTTTTTCCGTCAGAGTCGGTTTCTTCTGTAGTCCAGTGAATGGTTTTCTCTCCATAATAGGTCTTGGTACCCATTTCCATTTTACGGGTGCGGCATATCACGAACGGATTTCCGTTAATCAGCCCAGAGTGCGAATATACCACCGAGCGTCCGGCGTTAAACGAGTCGCTCCATCCGTAAGTTGCCTTCAGGTCGGCTAAACGCTGGGTGGTGAAATATGGGTCGAACTCCAGTCGGGGTACGGTTTTAGTCATCATGCGTGTAAGCACATCCCAATCGTACAAGTTATTTAGCGGAGCCATCTGCTGCCAAGCTTCCTTTTTCAGCTTGTCTACCTTGGCAGTCAGTTTGTCGCGTTCCGACTTCATCTCCTTAATTTTAGGATTTATATCAGTGAAAAGTAATCCCAATGCACCGAATATAACAATGCCAACGATTAGAAGGTCTACGTAATCTAACACATCATACATGGTAAAGCCCACTATGAAGCCTACCACCACGCACAGCCATAGCAAGACACGCCACACCTTTTGCCATCGGATGCTCGTCATCACTTTAGACAATGAGTCCTCTTCCGAATAAATCCGTCGGCAAGTCTCACGGTTTTTCCCGACATCGACCTGCGCTTCCGCGGCTAATTCGGCAAAAGTCTTCTCCGCTACCTCTTTAAACTTGTGGCGATAGACGTTTACATACTCTCTAAGAGGATCGTAGATATCCTTCTGCATAGACTAATAATCAGAAAAATTTGCTTCTGGCTTGTTCTCGTACCTCTGCCGATGCGGTGAACGGTATACGTGTGGTATATCCCTGACGGGCAGCTACAATCATCTTGGTGGGCCAAGCAAAGATATCTGTGTTCCACTGCGTTACACGGCTATTATACACTGTGCGAGCGGCAGTAATCTCACGCTGAAGATAGCTATTCTGCTGCATGGCATCGGCAATGGCGTTATGCGCTTTAAGCTCCGGATATGCTTCTACCTGAGGGAACAAACGTGCGAACGCTGTACTTACCTGCTGGTTTACTGCGTTTCTGTTTGAGTCGTTCACACTTCCTCCACGAAGTGCGGCTACAGTTTTCATCACGTCCTTATCCAATTCTACAGCACGCTCTACCAATCCCACTACGTTCTGCAATATTTGCACTCGTTGCTCCAGATAGTTATCGATATTAGAAGCCTCAGCCTGAATACGCTGCTCCAGTTGCTGAAAATAATTTCGTGCCGAGATTTTCATAAATATGAATATCACACCCGGCAGTATTCCTACCAAGCAACCTACTACGCCCACCAGCATAGGGTTGGTCAAAGTATGCCCCATAAGCAACACATAGAGCAACACAAGCACCGGGATAGTAACCCACAGCGCAATTTCGAACAGTGTAGAACCGAAGCCTACCACCACCGGAAGTTGACGATTGATAACGTGTATGTCCTGACCATGATTGTTTACCGGGCCTGTAAGTTCATCTAATTGATTTGCCATAATAAGTACCTTTTTAATGATTTCTTTTCGTTATTTGCAAATATATAGTTTTACGGATAATAAGTAGCAAAAATTACGACTTATTATCCGCAAGGTGATAAGGTTACTCATCAAGCACGAGACGTAGACCGGTACTCTCATTACCATAGTTAGGACGCCAACAGTCGCGCCATTTCAATTCAAGGGGTTGCTCGTAACTATTGTAAATACCACCACGCACTACACGCCATTCACCATAAGTTGGACCTGTAGGATCAATCTGCGGAGAATATTTGTAATAATCTTCATCATACCAATCACTACAATATTCACAAACATTACCACTCATATCATATATTCCTAACTCATTAGGTTTCTTAGTGGCAACAACATGTACAGTTTCATTTGAATTGCCATTATACCAAGCAACTTCATCAATATCATCGCTGCCGCTATAAAGATAACCCCAACTTCGGTTTCCGCCTCGTGCCGCATACTCCCATTCTGCTTCTGTAGGCAAACGGAAGCTCAATCCTGTCAGCGTATTAAGTTTCGATAAAAAAAGTCCACAACCATTCCATGAGATATCAGAAACAGGTTTAGAAGCCCCCTTATCCTCTGATGGATTTTCCCCCATCACCGCTTCCCATAGTGCCTGAGTTACTTCTGTCTTGCCTATATAATAATTTTTAGTAAGTGTAACTTTATGAGCCGGTTTTGAATTAATACAAACCGTATCTCCCATCGTAAATGTACCAGCTTCTACCCATATCATATCGAAAGACACCCCATTCACGGTAATAGTTTTCTGTGGTAACTGCTTATATATTCTTCCATTTTCATAGTAATATAATTACCACTTATCAGTTCAAAACCGCTCCAAATAACCGCTACCGCTACTGCCATTATAATGATACCAATCCACATTTTCCTTTTCTTAAAGCCATGCTTTTCCGGAACTACTATAACCGTAGTGTCTTGGTCTTTTACATTTGTCTTGGTCTTCGCTTTGTTAGATTTAGATAATGCATTAACGAACGCTTGCGCACTTTTCAGACGGTCTTTCTTCCGTCCTGCCATGGCTTGACAAATCACGCTGATAGCCTTACGGCTCACACCTTTAGATTCCAGTTCTTTAACGGGTATCCCATCTTCATATACGTCGGATGCGGATGGTGGAGTAAGCCCAGTCAACAAATTGAAGAAGGTAGCTCCCAATGCATAGATGTCCGTTTCTGGCGAGAACACACTCACTCCGCCTTTCTTGTATTGTTCCATCGGAGCATATCCTTCACTGATGCCTACGGGGGTAGAGCTTGTCTGGCTACCAGAAGACGCGTCGTACTGCTTAGACAATCCGAAATCAATGAGCAACGTTTCGTCTTTCTCGTTGAGCATGATATTTCCCGGCTTCACATCTAAATGATTCATGTTGCGCTGATGTATATAGTCAAGTGCTTCCGCCACTTGAATTATATAACGAGTAGCCACCGCTTCACTCAGGCTACCTTTTTCTTTAACCTTGTCTTTCAAAGAACCACCCTCGGCATACTCCATCACATAGTAGGCGGTACCGTTTTCTTCGAACACGTCTATGATTCGCACTATATTAGAATGATTAAGTTGCGCTATGCTACGTGCCTCTTTCAAAAACTTCTGCCTATACATATCAACAGTTCCTCGACTTCCCTCAGTACCCAATGTAACGTGGTTAGTACTATCGTCACGCTCGCACATCTCCCTAATAAAAAACTCCTTGATAGCCACTTTCCTATCAAGCCCGCTTTGTACGCCTAAATAAGTAATCCCAAATCCGCCCTGTCCAAGGATGCTGATTATAGTATATTTTCCTCCTTGTAAGATGGTATTTTTCCTGTAGTGTCTGCATATATACCTATATTAACTAAATGCTTATGTGCAAATGTATAAAATTTATCTTCAGCAATATTTAACGCCTGATAAAAATATTCGGCCCAACAAAAAGCCGATTTACTTTCATTCATTCATCTCATTTATTCATATATACTCTTGATACGCAACAAAACATCAATTGAACTACGGAATTTGCGGACTTTCAGCACGCATTAGTTGACTGATGATACATACAAATATTTCATTTATATGATTCTAATTAGAATATTCAATGAATTTTGCTAAATTTGCGACACATTAAAGAAAAACGGAACTTAAAACAATTATCAATATGTTCGATTCGTCTGTATACATTAACCGCCGCAAAGCACTTAGAGAAAAAGTGAGCAGCGGACTGATTCTGATTTTAGGAAACAATGAGGCTCCGGCCAACTTCCCGGACAATACGTATAAATTCCGACAAGACAGTACATTTCTTTATTTCTTCGGACATAACCACCCGGGATATGCCGGCGTGATTGACGTGGAATCTGGAGAAGACATGTTCTTCGGCGACGACGTTACAATGGACGACATCATCTGGATGGGTCCGCAGCCCAGCGTAAAGGACTTGGCAGCAAGAGTGGGCGTAAGCAAAAGCGCACCTTTCGCGCGACTGAAAGAGGTGGTGGGCAAGGCTATCTCACAACGCCGTAAAATACACTTCCTTCCGCCTTATCGCCACGATAACATGATGCTTCTGGAAGACCTGACAGGTATTCGCGCTTCTATGACTCGCCAGCACGCATCGGTAGAGCTGATTAAGGCTGTAGTAGCACTGCGCTCGGTAAAAGAGGCGTGCGAAATAGAAGAGATAGACAAGGCTTGCAACATCGGTTACGAAATGCATACCGCTGCAATGCGCCTATGCAAACCTGGAGTATCAGAACAGTACATCGCCGGAATATTGGATGGCATAGCTTCATCTTACGGAAACATGGTTTCGTTCGCTACTATCCTTACTAAGAACGGACAGACTCTGCATAACCACGACCATAGCCACATTCTTGAGGCAGGACGACTGATGCTGACCGACGCAGGTGCTGAAAGCGTAACCAACTATTGCTCTGACCACACACGTACAGTGCCAGTAGGCGGAAAGTTCACTCCTCGCCAACTGGATGTATACAATATAGTATTGGCTTGCCACGGCAAGGCTCGCGAAATGGCTCGTCCGGGCGTTACTTACAAATCTGTACACTTGGAGGTATGTAAGGTATTGGCACAAGGACTGAAAGACCTCGGCTTGATGAAAGGCAATGTAGACGAGGCTGTAGCAGCCGGAGCACACGCATTGTTCCTACCTCACGGATTAGGCCATATGATGGGCATCGACGTACACGATATGGAAGACTTGGGACAGATTTACGTAGGCTATGACGATGAGATTCGTCCGTCAGACCAATTCGGATTGGCTTCACTGCGTATGGGACGCCGCCTGCAAGAAGGATTCGTAATCACCGACGAACCGGGATGCTACTTCATACCTGCCCTGATATACAAATGGAGAGCAGAAAAGACTTGCGCCGACTTCCTCGACTTTGACGCCATCGACAAGTACAAAGACTTCGGAGGCATCCGCTTGGAAGACGACTTGCTCATCACCGCCAACGGCTCACGCTTCGCCGGCGAAAAGCATATTCCTATCACTCCTGAAGAGGTAGAGAAGATAATGAACGAATAATCATTAAAACAAAACCATAAAAACAACCTAAAAAAACCAAAACCAATGAACAAACTCATCGCTATTTTAGCATTAGGTATCTGCTTTGGCAACGCATACGCCAAGACTCCTAAGAAGACCGACAAAGCAAACGAAGGCTTTGTATTCACTACAGTGAAAGAGAACCCTATCACATCAATAAAGAACCAGAACCGTTCTAGTACATGCTGGTCGTTCTCAAGCGTAGGTTTCTTTGAATCAGAATTGCTCCGTCTTGGCAAAGGCGAATTCGACCTCTCTGAAATGTTCATCGTACACAAAACAATGGAAGACCGCGCCGTTAACTACGTACGCTATCACGGATCTTCTTCTTTCGCTCCGGGCGGAAGCTTCGAAGATTTCGTAGCTTGCTACAGTCAATACGGTATGGTACCGCAGGAAGCTATGCCGGGTATCATGTACGGCGACTCTATGCACGTGCACAACGAACTTGACGCTGTAGCCGACGGTTATGTAAACGCTATCGCTAAAGGCAAGTTCAGCAAACTTACTCCGGTATGGAAAAAAGGTTTGTCGTCTATCTATGACACTTACTTGGGAGAATGCCCGAAAAAATTTACTTATAAAGGCAAGACTTATACTCCGAGAACTTTCGCCGACCAAGTGTTGGGCTTGAACATGGACGATTATGTATCGCTTACTTCATTCTCTCACCACCCATTCTACAAACCGTTCATCATCGAGGTAGAAGACAACTGGCGTAACGCTCCGGGATACAACTTGCCTCTCGATGAGTTTATGGAAGTAATGGACAGCGCCGTAAGAAACGGTTACACATTCGCATGGGGTGCCGACGTAAGTGAAGCAGGTTTCTCACGCAACGGTATCGCTGTATGCCCTGACATGGAAAAGGGTGCTGACTTGGCTGGCTCTGATATGGCACGCTGGTTGGGTATGAGCAAAACCGACAAAGTGAAAGAAATGACAAGCAAACCAATGCCTGAAATGACTATCACTCAGGAAATGCGTCAGACTGCATTCGACAACTGGGAAACTACCGACGACCACGGTATGATGATTTACGGTTTAGCTAAAGACCAGACTGGCAAAGAATACTTCATGGTGAAGAACTCTTGGGGTACTTCTGGTAAATACAAAGGCATCTGGTACGCATCAAAAGCATTCGTGGCTTACAAAACCATGAACATCTTGATTCACAAAGACGCTATCCCTGCAGCTATCGCTAAGAAACTCGGTCTCTAATAACGAAAAGTTAGACAGATTCTAAATAAAAAGGACTGATTGCCTAAAATAAATCGGCAATCAGTCCTTTTTTCGTTTCTTTTTTCTTAATTTTACAAACTGGATAGGTCTACTACTCATAGGTCAGAGCGACGTAACATTCCGCACAGGCCACACAGACGCACATCCACATACGCAGGAAAAAAGAAAAAAACATATATAATGAATTACAAATGGAATTACCAACCTCCTACACAAGAAGAAAGAGAAGCGGCCAGAGCACTATCTAAAGAGATAGGCATAAGCCCCATTCTATGCCGCTTGCTGCAAGAAAGAGGCATAGACTCGGCAGCCGAAGCCAAGCGGTTTTTCCGCCCGCAGCTTAATGAGCTGATAGACCCGTTCATGATGAAAGATATGGACATAGCGGTAGACAGACTCAATCAGGCTATGGGTCGTAAAGAACGCATCCTGGTGTATGGAGACTATGATGTAGACGGCACAACAGCCGTAGCACTGGTGTATAAGTTCATACAGCAATTCTATTCTAACATCGACTACTACATACCCGACCGTTACAACGAGGGTTATGGAGTGTCGACTAAAGGTATAGACTATGCCGCCGAAACAGGCGTGACGCTTATCATTGTGCTAGACTGTGGCATTAAGGCGGTAGAAGAGATTGCTTACGCCAAAGAGAGAGGCATAGACTTCATTATCTGCGACCATCATGTGCCCGATGAGGTTCTACCACCGGCAGTGGCCATTCTTAACCCAAAACGCTTCGACTCTACTTATCCTTACAATCACTTGTCGGGATGCGGTGTAGGTTTCAAATTGATGCAGGCGTTTGCCAAGAGCAACGGCATCGACTTCCATCAGCTAACTCCCCTGCTCGACTTGGTGGCGGTTAGCATCGCTTCGGATATAGTGCCTATCATGGGCGAAAACCGTGTGTTGGCTTATCACGGATTGAAGCAGCTCAACTCTAACCCGAGCATCGGACTGAAGGCTATAATAGATGTGTGCGGACTGGCAGAGCGCGAAATCACCATGAGCGACATCGTGTTTAAGATAGGTCCACGCATCAACGCTTCAGGACGCATACAAAATGGTAAAGAGGCGGTAGACTTGCTCATTGAAAAAGATTTCAAGCAAGCGTTGGAAAAGAGTAACCGCATTAACCGATATAACGAAACCAGAAAGGACCTCGACAAGAACATGACCGAAGAGGCCAACAAGATTGTGGAGAGCATAGAGCACCTTAACGAGCAACGCTCTATAGTGATATTCAACGAGGCTTGGCACAAGGGAGTGATAGGTATAGTGGCTTCGCGCCTGACGGAGATTTATTACCGTCCGGCAGTGGTACTTACACGCACCGACGACTTGGCTACAGGTTCTGCACGCTCGGTTTCCGGATTCGACGTGTATAAGGCCATAGAGAGTTGCCGCGACTTGCTTGAAAACTTCGGCGGACATACGTATGCTGCGGGACTATCAATGAAGGTAGAGAACGTGCCCGAATTCAGAAAGCGTTTCGAAGAGTACGTTACAAATCATATTCTACCAGAGCAGACTAACGCTACTATTAACATAGATGCGCAACTCGACTTCAGAGACATTACTCCGAAGTTCTTCTTCGACCTGAAGAAGTTTAACCCCTTCGGCCCTGATAACCTGAAGCCTGTATTTGCTACGCTAAACGTGTACGACTATGGTACAAGCAAGGTAGTAGGACGAGACCAGGAGCACATCAAGCTGGAGTTGGTAGACAACAAATCTAACAACGTGATGAACGGCATCGCCTTCGGACAAAGCTCGCAGGCACGCTACATCAAGACCAAACAATCGTTCAACATCTGCTACACCATAGAAGAAAACACCCACAAGCGTGGCGACGTGCAGCTACAGATAGAAGACATAAAACCAAGCCGTCACTAAGGAGATACACCACATGGCTGCCGACGCTTCTGTCTATAAAGATATACTGAAACAGTACTGGGGATATGATAGTTTCCGTGGAATACAGGAAGACATCATTTGCAGTATCGGCAATGGCCAAGACACTCTGGGACTGATGCCTACGGGAGGCGGAAAGTCAATCACATTCCAGGTGCCGGCTCTTGCCAAGCCCGGACTGTGCCTTGTGGTGACGCCCCTCATAGCCTTGATGAAAGACCAGGTGCAGAACCTAAAGAGCAGAGGCATAAAGGCTACTGCTGTATACTCTGGCATGACGCGCGAGGAGATTGTAATAACGCTAGAAAACTGCATCTTCGGCGACTATAAGTTTCTGTATATTTCGCCCGAACGACTCGACACCGAGATTTTTCGCACCAAGCTGAAAAGCATGAACGTAAGCATGATTACGGTCGATGAGTCGCACTGCATATCGCAATGGGGATACGACTTCCGTCCGGCTTACCTCAAGATATCACAGATTAGAGAACTGCTGCCAGGTGTGCCCGTACTGGCACTGACAGCTACTGCTACCCCCGAAGTGGTAGACGACATACAGAAGCAACTCGGCTTCAGTACGCCCAATGTGTTCCGCATGAGTTTTGAGCGGAAAAACTTGGCGTACATAGTTCGCCGCACCGACAACAAGGCCGAAGAACTGCTGCACATACTACAGAGCGTAACAGGCTCTGCCATCGTCTACACCCGAAGCCGGAAGAGAACCAAAGAAACCGCACAGTGGCTCAACACCAACGGCATATCCGCCACTTTCTACCATGCCGGACTCAGCAACGACGATAAAGACACCCGTCAGAAGAGTTGGGTTAGCGGACAACAGCGAGTAATGGTAGCCACCAACGCCTTCGGTATGGGTATCGACAAACCCGACGTGCGACTCGTTGTACACATAGATATGCCCGACTCGCCCGAAGCATATTTCCAAGAAGCCGGAAGAGCCGGACGCGACGGACTGAAAGCGTATGCCGTACTGCTATACGCCAAGACCGACAAGGGCATAATGAGCAAACGAGTGGCAGACACCTTCCCCGAAAAAGACTACATACGCAAGGTTTACGAGCAGATAAACTACTACTACCAGATGGCGATGGGCGACGGACTGGGATGCACCAAAGCGTTCAACATCGACGAGTTCTGTCGTAACTTCAAGCACTTCCCCATACAAGTAGACAGCGCACTTAAGATACTCACCCGTGCCGGATATCTGGAATATACCGACGAACAAGACAACGCCTCGCGAGTGATATTCACCCTGCGCCGAGACGAGCTGTACTACATCAACGAGAAAGACCCCGACACAGAGAAACTTATCCGCGTGATACTGCGTTCGTACACGGGGCTGTTCAGCGACTATGCCTACATAGACGAAGATACACTGGCCAAACGTAGCGGACTTACACGGCAGCAGGTGTACAGCATACTCATCACCCTAACCCGACAGCACGTGCTGCACTACATCCCCGGAAAGAAGACACCTTATATTATATACACGCGCGAACGCCAAGACAGCGACCGCATAGTACTAAGCAAAGAGGTGTACGAAGACCGTAAGGCAAGTTACGAAAAGCGCATCAAGGCGATGATAGACTATGCCGATACCGACGACAAGTGCCGTAGCCGCATGCTGCTGTATTACTTCGGAGAGAAGAACGAGCACAACTGCGGTCAGTGCGATGTATGCCTGAAGAAACACGAGTCGGGCTTACGCTTTGGAGTATTCGAGGACGTAAGAGACGAGATATTCCGTCTACTGGAAACCGAGGGCGCACAAACACCCAAGCAGTTGGTACAATCCGTCACCATAGACTACAAAGACGCAGCACAAGAGGTACTATCGTTTTTGATGTCGGAAAACCAAATAGAGCAAACCGACGGTAAGTTACATCTTCCGGACTGTAAAAAGTAAAATTACTAATTAACCCCACTACCTCGGCGCATCAAGGGATAGTCATATCCCAATAACGATGACACACGCCGAGGTAGTCCGTTTCCGGACGAGTGCCGAACACCAAGGCGTAGAACGAAGTGCCTGCACGCTTCAGCCGCTCTATCTTGCCGGTGTATTCATCAGATAGCGGAGGCATCTCGAAATCAGAAATCCATACTATGTCCGAACGCTTCCAACCGTTGTTGTCTACCAAGCGAATCGACTCGTCGATGGCGGGAAACAGGTTAGTTCCTCCGTCGAAGCGTTGGTTCAGGAAGTCTACAAGCGATGGCATACCAGAACGTAAATCACGGATTATCATTGTCTGAATCTCTTCGGCGAAATTGATGACCACACACTTGCGGTGCGTGTTCTCCGTAAGGCGGGCTATGACAAGCACCGCCGACTTGGCCAAACGCTCTCGCTCGCCGTTCATTGAGCCGGATGTATCTATGCAGACTATATAAGGTCCCTGTCCGCTCACGGCACGCTTGCCCTGACGAAGCGACACCGGCTCTTCGTGCGAACGGCTGTCGAACACCTGAAGCCGTTTCTCTACATAGCGCAGAGCGAATTCTGGATACAGAGCCTCATCCGAAAGACTACAGTACTCTACCGGAAGCAGATGGTTCAAATCATCTCCCAAACCGATGCCCTCTATATCGCTGGACACACCACGACGCACAAGCTGCTCTTTCTGTATCCCCGATAACGCCTCGAACCGAAGCTTCTCTCCCCTACCGTTCCGCCCAAGAACCTCAACCAACTGACGTATCTGGCGGTTGCTCTCCATCGTCTTCTCATAAGGCACTATCTGCCTGTACAGCGCAGGATTATCAAGCAACAAATAACGGATGCGGGTACCCGTCAAGTTCTTGTCACCGGGCTTAAAGTCGTGGTTCTCACCTTTCAGCAACTCGAACTCGGCGCACAGCTCACCTATGTGGCGATACTGATAATCGAATTCCTTGGTAGTTAGCAGAACATGCCATTTATCGAGAAACCACTCGCGCAGCTGCTCCACCTCAGCACGGCAAGACAAGGCCTGAGTCATCCGCCCTATGTAGTACGGCACATCTAGCTCCATGCGTGTATAATGACGTGAAAAAGTAGAAGCGTAACGCTTCAGAAAACCAATGAATTCCACCGGCTGAGAGCCCTCGTGTTCATAGAAAATCTCCCACTCCGGGGTGTAGCGCGAATAATACTCCTGAAGCGATGGCGATGTATGCCTGTAGTAAGTCCATATCATATCCTCCAGCTCGCCCTGCGTCATCAGTCGCTGGCGCAGAGGCTCCTCATAGCGGCGTTCACACCGCTTGCGCAACTCATCCAAATAAGTTGCCTTCAGGTCCTTCAGTCGGATATTCCTCGTTCTCTTTTCTATAGGCATGTTTCAGTTCGTTAAGTTCGTTACGCCAACGCGCTATGCCCGATTGATGCGAACTCAGCATACCGAGCATCGCCTTGCGCTGACGTGCGTCAAGAAACAGATGACGTGAGCAGTAATCTTCCTCACCGCCTGCCCATCCGTCGCATCCCGACTCCGCCCTGTCGAGCATCGCTCCAACCTGACGAAAACGCTCGTCTATATCGTCGGCACGGCTCGGCACTATGGCAGGAAGCGGCAGACATCCGGGCACACACACCAGCGGATACTCATAATCGTTTATAAACACCGATCTGCTGCCCTTGCGAAGCGAGTAAAGCTTGTTCTGCGCCACCTTGGTACGCATAGACACATCGTACTTCTTCAGTATAAAACACTGTGTCTTGTACTTATCCTTATGCAGATAAAACATTTTGGGAACTTCAGTAAGAGCATAATAATCAGAAGCGAAGAGCAACAACCGTCCGGGCATACGGGTCTTGTCCACCTGATAATAATATGAATCTATGAGCTGCAGCCCCGGGTCTTCGCTCTCTCGCAACGACGCGTCCGAGCCGAGTTCTTCTTTCAGCGAACGAATCTCGCTGGCTATATTATCAGTATTAAGCAGATACCCTCCGGCCGACTTCTGTATGGCCTTCTCCACCATATCGCGCACCAAGTCTATCTGAGCCACGCTGCTCCACAGACAATGCATCAGCAGCATACAGTCGGATAAGCGTACCGCCTCGCTACCGTTCAGGAAAGCCGATGTGCGAAGCATGTTAACCGCCTTCTTCCAGCGTCTATCCGACACGTACAGCGGCTCATCGGCAGAGTCATCGTTCTGCAGTTTATGATTATAATCTTCTATCTGCTCACGTATGGAGTGAATCACATCGAGCACCACATAATCCAGTCGCACACGGGCTGTCTCTTCTCGCCACCGGGCATACTCATCACTGCCGATGGCCAGCCCGCATGGCACAGTAGGGTCAGAATCATCGGTAGAAGAAATCATACGGTCGAAATCGCCAGCGTCTTCTATCCCCTCCACCCAAAGACGAATCAAGAAGCGGTCCCACAAAGCATCGAGTCCCTGACCTTGCGCCGGCAACTCGTTAGAAGCCGCTATCAGTCCCTTGAGCGGCACTTGCAGTACATCCCTTCCGTTGCGGAACGTCTTTTCGTTCAATATAGTAAGCAAGGCATTCTGTATGGCAGGTCCCGCCTTCCAAATCTCGTCGAGGAAAGCCACCGTAGCATCGGGCAGATAGCCCTCGGTGATGCGTTCGTACACATCGCGCTCCTTCAGCTTCGAGATAGAAACCGGACCGAACAACTCATCGGGCGTGCTGAACCTCGACATCAGATACTCGAACGATGTACCTTCGGCAAACGCCAGCTTCAGCCTTCGCGCCACCATACTCTTTGCCACACCCGGAGGGCCGAGCAAAAACACACTCTCGCCCGCCACAGCCGACAGCAATGCCAACGCCACTACCTGCTCCTTGCCGTATATGCGCTCATTCATGCACTGCAGCAGCTGCGCCACACGCTCACTTACTTTCTCCATCCGCTTAGACAGAAATTTATTTCACCACCTTAACCAGCAGCGTCTTGGCAGCCAGTTTACCCTTTGTGTCGTACGCTTCAGACTTCACCAGTCCCACACCCACGGCATACCATTCAGTCACTCTCCAGGTAGTAGTTTTCAGCACCACCTTTTTACGGTGCAGATACGAAATTTTCAAACAGTTGAACTTACCGGCAGTAGTGCTCACCATCTCCGTACCCATATAAGCCGCGCCCGACACGTTAATTTCATTACGCAGACTGTTCAAGATAGCCGAGAAAGAACGATCTGGCATAGTCATACCCGGTTTCGCCTCATTACTGAGCGTAAACGAGTTATCGCCCTCGTACTTCATCTCCTCACGATACACAGTACGCGCCGCCGTGTCATACTTCTCCGGATCAGAGTTACCCTTGATATACGGTCCGTACGCCAAGTCCTCCATGCCCACCGTGTTAGTGCCGTCGTAACTCCAATCGAACAGCGTATACGATGTATTGTTCTTAGCCTTATTATTTACAATCTTGGTAAGGTACTGAGCCTTCTTCATAGAGCCTTCATTGCTCACGTTTACCACCGTAGCCGTTTCGTTCGACACGCTCTGTCCAGATCCGTCATAGTTCACGTAGTGCAACTGCGCCCCGTTTTCCGAGCAGAAGTACTGAGCCTGCATAGTGTGGCATGCCACTAAAGCCATTACCGTAAATATCAGTTTTTTCATAACCGCTAGTTTTTATGTGTTATTCTTTTGCTTGTTACTGCAAAGATAAAGTAATTCTGGAAATATCGTTATGGTTTGTGGGTTATGAAAATAATATTTCTTATTCTGTTATCACTTCCCAATGCCCAGTCTTATTACTGCCTACATACTTGATTAGATGCATATCACGAATAATATACAACTCGCGTTCAACACTGCGATGATTCAAACTATTCATCGCAATGGTTAAGGTCAATCATCGCAATGTTTTATTTTACTTACCGTATTCTTTCATATTAAAACCAATAGCTACCCTCTATGCATATTATGACGCTAAAAATGAAATTCATCCAAGACCCCCAACTTGAATTTTTTGAAAAAAAATCGAGTTGTTTTATTATTGTTATAATTTATATATATATAATTTATTTAATAGGGCTCACTTTGTGTCCTACTTTGTGTCTGATTTTGTGTCCGATTTTTCCGATACCGAAAAACATCATACATCTGACTTATAGAGTTATGAGCTCGCTAAACACACTAGATTTTGTGTCTGATTTTGTGTCGCGCTTTGTGTCTCATTTTGTGTCCGAGCCGATATCAAAGAGAAATTTCATCAAAAAAACATTCCCAAATCGCTTCAAAGCCGCTGAGTGACCGGATGGCCGCATAGTATCTTTGTAATACGAAATCGATATCGAACGTAATATTACAAAGAACAGTGTCAAACATAAAAACAAGAAAAAAAACATGGAAAGATCAGTAGCTTATTCATTGGTGAGAAGACGTGACTTTAAGGCTCCAGACGGTAATGAGAAATTATTCTACGCACAGGCGCAAGCCAGAGGCGAAATGGGTATTCGTGAAATAGGACAGCGTTTAGAGCAGATGTGTACCGTAACATACGCTGATATTATGGCGGTGCTGTGTGCACTTCCTTCCGTAATCAGGCAGGGGTTGGCTTCAGGAGAAATTGTGCGACTGGGTGACTTGGGTTACCTTCAGATTGGTCTGAAGAGCAAAGGCGCAAAGACCGAAAAGGAATTTACAAACTCTCTGATAAAGAAGGCCAAATTCAGATTCCGTCCAGGCAAAGACATGTCCGACTTGGTGACGTCTCTGAATTATGAACGTGTACCGGTACGCAAGAAGAAAGGAGAGTAATGAAACGTGAAGTGTGTGTGATTATATCTCGCATTATACGGTGCTTGGCCTACATGATAGAATGGACTTTCACCCGTTAGACAATGCTCATGCCGAGCGTACCACAAAAAGACCTCCTCTGCTTTCCGAAACTTCGGTTGCAGAGGAGGTCTTTATTTATCAGTATTTAAACCCTATTATTTCTTTGTAAGGGTAGTCTGTGCGCCTGTTCCTAATTTTCACCAAGAGAACTTGAAAGGTTCAGAATAAGTAGAGTAGAATGCGAACGAGCCACTATTCTTATCACCGCTGAAAGTAGACTGATATGCAGGATACAAGCCCAACTGTGAGTTTTCTGCAACCTTAATATAATACCAACCATTTTCTACTTTCACTGCATTCAGGAAAGTCGGCTTACCGTCAGAACCTACAGAGAATGCCAAATCATAACCATCGTTTCCATACCATTTAAGCAGCTTGTATGAACCGTCGCTATATGCTACCAAAGTAGCTTTCCAATTATAACTCTGTATACTGCAAGTACCTTCGGCACGCCATGATTCAGTTACAGGCACAGGCCAAGTAAATGTGATATCCTTACCATTATAAATCATCATCTTACCAGAAGTGCTGTTGCCGCTGAATGAAGAATGATAAGTATGATTTATTGTCAAATGGTGAGTAGCATCAGTACGTACATAATACCATGAGCCGTCATCTTTATAAGCGTTTGTAACAGCAACGTTACCAGCACTAGTTACAGAGAATTCCAAATCGTAGCCTTCATTGCCATACCATTTAAGTATAGTGTAAGAGTCGTTGCTATATGCCACGATAGTAGCTTTCCAAGTATGTCCGGCACCATCATTGAATGTACCTACTGTACGCCATACTTCTCTCTTTTCTACTTTGAATTCTACTTTGTCGTATTCTGAATCGCTATAAGCCTCGCTGGTAGAAAGAGACTTAACTCCTAATTCGTATTCGCCAACCAATCCGTAAAGAGCTACTTCAGTATCGGTAACAGTACCGCTTTCTAATACCTTGTCGGAATCTTTAAGCTTAACGTAATACTCGTACTTCTTAGCGTGCTCTACAGATTTCCAGCTAGCAGTAGTGGTAGCTCCAGAGGTAACAACTTTTACTTCGGGCATTCCCAACTGCACTACAGCCGGAGTTGTAGCTGTAAGATAAATAGGCTCAGAAGTTTCATATCCGCTTCCGTAAGCTCCATACGCCCATACCTTCAATTGGTATGTAGTATTAGGCTGCAGATTTGTAAAAGAAGCGGCAAGGTCGGTTGTAACACCGCTTTCCACCAAATTCTTATCCGGATCGCTCAGCTCATAAGCATACTGCGAAGCGTTCTTTATGGCTTTCCAAGTGAAAGACAACGAGCTGACGCTCTGTGAGAGCACTTCGGCATTTGTCTTGTCTAATTTGCCATTGAGCGTATCGTCATCATCGCTGCACGAAGAGAAAGCTCCCATGCAAGCGGCAGCCAGCAGGAAGATACCTCCTGCTCTGCGCATCATGTATTTAAATAAATTCTGTTTCATCTTTCTTTTTAATTTTCAGGTACTTCAATGGTACGGTCGGCAGCTGTCCAATAGAAATTAACGATAGCATATCGGTAAGATTTATCATCTATCCAAATTCTATCTGTCATCTGTTTACCTCCACCACTTACATAATTAAATTCGCTCATGTAGTTAGAATAGAAGTTAATGTAGTTTACTGTTGTATTAAATACAGGCAACTTCCAAGTAGCGAAAGTTTCGCCATCCTTCATAAACCACCAGTAGCTACCGATAGCTTCTGTTCCTCCGTCCATGTAATTGCTTACCGGTTCCAAACGACCTACCCATGTGTTAGGGTCGGTAGCCGAGAAAGTGATGTTAGCCTTGGTAGGAACGATAGTGAACTGCATGTCGATTCCCGAGCCCAAGTAATCTTCGAAACGGAAACGGTTCTGACCTTCCAACTGATAGAAGTTAGCGTTATGGAAAATCTTATTATTATAAGTATCGTTAATATTGGTAAACCAGAACTGTACGTTCTTAGAAATCTGTCGCCAGCTTGAAACAAATACTGATGCGGCATATACGTCAGAACCTTCTACCTTCTTATAAGGGTCTGTGAAATTCTCATCCAAGCGGATAGAGAATTTACACAACTTCTTCTCTTCAATTCCTGTATATTCTACATCCAAAGTAGCGGTAGATTCTCCGGCTTTGAATTCTACAGTAGCAGGAATCTTGAAGATATCGTCTTTATCTACCACGATAACAGGTATAGAAGCGGCATCGTCCGACTGCAGACGCTTTACCTCAAGCTGTAATGTGCTCGATTCGGCAACATCTTCGGGAGTAAATACATACTCAGCCTTGTTATTTGCCGAGAAATAGGCAGTCATGTTATAAGGAACGGGCTCTTCTCCTCTTTGGTATTCATCGTCACTGCATGAAGACAAGCCCAAACCTAAGCCGATAACGGCCATATAAAAGAATGTATTGATTTTCATCATATCTTTCATTTCTTTGAAATTCATATTAATAGATTATTGCGCTACAATAGCACTCGATGGGTCTGGAGCAAGAATGATAGCTTGGTTATAAGTTAATTCCGATTCAGGAATGCGGTAGTTCATCCACGGAGCCACATATCCTGCGTTAGAATTCAAGCGTATAAAGTCAGTCTTGTAGTTGGTACCGTTATAGTTACGAGTTACCGCCAAGCGTAAACGCTTATAGTCGAACATGTTGATACCTTCTCCCCAGAACTCGATACGGCGCTGTACCATCAATGCCTTATTGAAATCTTTCAGCGTAGTAGCCTTGCAAGTATAAGAATTATCGGTATAACGATACTTATTAACGAACTCCTGCAATGCAGCCGCTGCATCGGCTACGCTCTGAGTGTGAGCGATGGCTTCGAAATAATCGAAATACATTTCTTCTACACGCATCATCGGGAAGTCGCCTATAGAACCTGTTTCGCGAGAAACCAACGAACCGCTTCCCGGACGGAACTTGATGTTAGAGTAAGCAGGAAGCTTCTTCCATGTAGCGTCGGTAAGGTTTGTTTTGTACTGTGAAGGAACAGCGCTCTTTCCAGCGTCGGCAGGAGCTACCCAGCTGTTCTTTCTCCAGTCACCGCTACCTATCTGGTCGTACAATGACTTGCCTATGCAACGGAAGAAATTATACTGGTTGAATCCCCAAGTAGTTTCCGAAGCCAAAATACCGATTAACTGATGCCAAGTAGTGTTGTTTACCTGTTCTTTTGAAGTTACAGAAGCACCCATCAGCCAAGAAGACTGCGGAGTGTTGAAACCTGTGGTAGGGTCTGTCCATTCTTCTTCGGTAAGCGGTGTATGGCCTTTGATGGCTTTCTGAGCATATTCGGCTACCTTCTGATAGCAGTCGTTTGCAGAAGTAATGCCCAATACTCCGTATCCGTCTGTATTGGCGTCGGCTTCAATCTGCTTAGCCAAGTCTTCGGGTGAGTTTTCAAAGCGAGTAGCCATGGTCAACCATAAACGTGCTTTCAAACCGTAGATTACGCTCTGATCCATGAAAGCGATGGTAGACTGTTTGTATCCTTCCAGACATTCTTCAGCCTTGTTAAGGTCGTTCATGATGAAGCGATACATTGTATAGAACGGAACACACGGGTTGTTCTTATATTCGTTTACAGTCATATTTTCTCTCAAGATAGGCACTGTGATACCCATTACTCCATCTTTTTGAGCTGCATTGTCCAAGCGTTCTACACCTGTGGGGCGGAATTCGAACAAGCGAGCCATATCAAGATAACTCAAAGCACGGAACCCGTAGCCTTGTCCTAAGCTGGCTTTAGCACTAGCGTTTCCTGTAGCAGCCAAATCAGAAGCCATCACAATTACGTTATTGGCGTTCTTGATAAGGTGATAATAATATGAGAAAGAGTAAAGAGCTACGTTCAAGATTTCAGAAGATGCTCTTTCTGCATATTTCCACATATTATATCCGTCGTCGTTTGACGGAAAGTCTTCACCGTAAAGTTCGCGTACATACATCTGGCAAGTATAACCCCAGTCGAAGTCTCCACCGCTGTATGTGCTCTTGGTTACTATATAAGCCGGCAAGCTGTTTGTCATGTATTGCAACGACTGGCTAGAACTTGATACCTGTTCTGGAGTAGCCATGTCGGTTGGAAAAGTTTCTTCAATGCATCCTGTAAAGCCCAACATAGAAGCGGCTCCCAGTGCAACGAATAAACGATTCATATATTTTTTCATATTCTTAGTTTTTAAATTATACAATGAATCCTATCAGAATGATACTGTAACACCGCCCGAGAATGTACGCATAGCAGAATAGCTTGTGTTAGAGGTTGTACCCCAGAAGCTTCCGCGTGGGTCGAAACCTTTACGCTTGCTCCAGTAGTAGAGGTTTTCGCCTGATGCATACAAACGGATGCTGCTCAAGCTCAACTTGGTAGCCCACTTGCGAGGTACTGTGTAACCGATGTTGATGTTCTGCAATGACAATGTTGTAGCGTTAGTCAAGAAACGGTCTGAAGTATAAGCTGAGTTGTTATCGATAGTATTGATAGCGTACTGGAAACGAGGGATGTCTGATGTGGTATTTGTTTCAGACCAAGCGTTGAGAAGGTCTTTATGGAATGCCTTACCAGTATTACCCGGAGCACAGTTGCTCATCAATGCTTTATATCCAGAGTCGATAGCCTTACCACCGATGTTATAGTTCAAACTTACAGAAAGGTCGATGCCTTTATAGCTGAAGCTTGTGCTCAAACCACCGTAGAGAGTAGGGTCTGAAGAACCGCAGTTAAAGTATGTAGCTCTTGACTGCTCTGTAGTTGTAGTCAACTCGCCTGTCTTAGAGTCCTGTACATACCATGTAGATTCACCATTTTCGTTTACTCCGGCATATTTCTTCAAACGGAATGTGTGCAAAGGAAGTCCTTCGCCAGTAAAGTAGTTACCGTTTACATAACCACTGTATCCATCAAGAGTACCGTTCTTGTTGTCTTCGTTCAGCATCAACACCTTATTCTTATAATGTGTAGCGTTCAAATTAACAGTCCAGTTGAAGTCTTTTGTACGGATTACATTGTAATGCAAGTCAACTTCGATACCTTGGTTCAACATATCTCCTACGTTATCGTAAGAGCTGAAGTATCCGCTTGACAATGGCACGTATACGATACAAAGCATATCGGTAGTTTTACGACGGAAGTATTCAACGCTACCTGTGAGGCGGCTCTTGAACAATTCAAAATCGACACCGATATTGAAGTTACTGTTGGTTTCCCAAGTGATGTTCTTGTTACCTACTGTGCTCTGTACGAAAGCTACTTCACCGTTGAAGTTCTTCAAAGAGAAGGTATCGGTATATCGATAATCACCGATGTTATCATTACCCTGCTGACCCCAAGATGCTTTCAGTTTCAACATATTAACCCAATCTACTTTAAACCACTCTTCTTTGTTCAAAGTCCAAGCGCCACCAAGTGAGTAGAAGTTACCCCAACGATGGTCTGGGTGGAAACGAGAAGAAGCGTCGCGACGATAAGATGCCGACAAGAAGTATTTCTCATCGAAGTTATACATAGCACGAGAGAAGTAACCTTCTGTATTGTAAAGTGAGATGTTACCACCGTTATCTTCTACCTTAACGGCACCGTCCAATACCTGACTCTGGAAGAATGAGAACATGTTCTGGCGGCTACCCCAAACGTAATTGTAGTTATATTTATAATTTTCGTGTCCGGCCATCAATGTGATGTTGTGGTTACCAATCTGAGTGGTGTAGTTAGCAATCTGCTGGAAGTTTACAGAGTATACCTGCGAAGCTGTCTGCTGTACATAACCGCCGGGGTATGTAAGTGAAGTAGCTCCGTAGAAAGGCTGAGAAGCAGCAGTTGCTTTATCTTCCTTATTGCTGACTGTTCCATTAACTGTAAGTTTAAGTCCCTGGAACGGAGTGATATCGGCATATCCTGTCAAGGTCATCAAATTAGAATATGTCTTGTTGGTATTCAACTGGTTTGTCTGCAACGGGTTAGAGTTAGGAAGCATAGTAGACGGACGTTTCTGTCCACCGTTAGCGCCCATACCGTAGTCGTACATAAGTCCGTGTTCGTCGGTCATGATATTTCCTTCTCCATCGCGCATGTATATAGGATAGATAGGAGCCATGTTAGTAGCCATACCAAACAAAGAAGCTGTACCGCTACCTACATTGTGCTGGTCTGAATGAGTGAAGCCCATGTTAGCGCCGATACGCAACCATTCCTTAGCCTGATAGTCGGCTTTGAAGCGGGCAGTGTAACGCTGATAGTCTGAATTATAAACGATACCTTCGTTCTTCAAATATCCTAAAGAGCTATAATAGTTAAGTTTCTGACTTCCACCTGTAATGCTCAAGTTATATTCCTGACGCAACGCCTTACGGAAACCTTCATCCAACCAGCTGTCGGGCATGATAGTATAAACCTGACCGTTATAAGCTACACGGTTACCAAGAGTAGCGTGCGGGTTAAGTTTTCCGTTTGTACCAATCAAATTCTCACCGCTAGGCACTGAGAATATCATATATCCCAAACCACCTTCAGAGTCAGGCTTACCCATAGCGTTATTAGCTGCAGCGTGAGCTTCGTACGGAGTCATGCCCTTATCGCGGATATTACTGTTATATAATGCCAGATAGTGCATTTCGTAATATTGAGCAGGGTCTTTCACGTAATCGTATTCCTGAGTGGCACGGCTGTTTACACCCCACTTAGCGTCGAGGGTGATAGTAGCTTTTTCAGAAGAACCTTTCTTGGTAGTGATCATGATTACACCGTTGGCACCACGCGCACCATACAAGGCGTTAGAAGCAGCGTCTTTCAATACAGTGATGCTTTCTACGTCGCCAGGGTTCAAGTTATTCCATCCACCATCGTACGGAGCACCGTCTACGATGATAAGCGGTGAAGTACCTGCGTTGATAGAGCTAAAACCACGGATAGCCATGCTAAAGCCTGCGTTTGTAGGGTCACCACTGGTATTTGTCATCTGCAAACCGGCTACCTGTCCTTGCAAACCTCCGGCAACACTGGTTACCTGACGCTTTACCAAGGCATCGCCTTTCACCACAGCTGCCGAACCGGTAAACGAAGATTTCTTCTGCTGACCGAAGGCTACCACCATGACTTCTTCCAACTGCTGACTATCGCTACGCATGGTTACTTTAAGCTGAGGTTTAACACCCAATTCTACAGTCTCCATACCTATATAAGAGAATACCAACTTATCGGTTTTCTTCACTCCGGTAAGAGCAAAATTACCGTCCAAGTCGGTTACGGTTCCGTTTGTTGTTCCTTTAACCAGGATAGAAGCTCCGATAACCGGCTCGCCGGTTTCATCGATTACAGTACCTGTTACGTTTATGCCTTGTGCAATTGCTTGTCCTACGCAGAACAGCAGCATGAACAAGAATAAATAGCATTTTGTTTTCATACTTTCCATTATATAAATTTCTGCGCAATCTGTTTACTTATCCATACCGAACTTAGGCAATACAAAACCGATGCCCGCATCGTCAGACCACAACCAAATGTAGCGCACGTCTTTCTTTAATAAATAGATTCCGGTTATTTTCTCCATTTCCACACCCATGTTTCCGGTAAGCTTTCCGTCTACTTTAACAGCTTCGGTAGGTAAGTTTTCCAGGGTAAGTGTAGTATAGTTCAACCCATCGTCGGTCATGATGGTAAATGTCTTGGCCGAAGGATTGCAGCTGTACAGGTGTGTATCATTATCGAATGCCAACCAGCTCTGACCGTCGCGGTAGATACCCATCTCGGTAGATGATTGGATTTCGGAACGCTGAGCTTCGCGGGCGTCATCGTCGCTACAAGCGAATGCCACCATAGCGCACAAAGCCAAGCAGATGTATTTTAATGTTTTCATATAATCTTTCTTTGAAGGGTTTACATATTACATATAAACAGTTACGTATTTAACGAAGTATTCTTTCGTTCCGTCGGCACGAGTTACTTCTGCCTGAACGCGACGAAGACCTTTTTTCAGTTTCAAGAAAGGATCTGAAACCTTTTCACCGTCTACTGTCCAGTTTACTTCGACTGCATCAGTAAAGTCAGAGAGCAAAAGCAATACGGGTTCTGTAGAAACGCATTTCTTAGCAGAGATGCCGATGCGCGGCAATGCAGCAGAAAGAGCCGGAGTAGAAATAGACAACTCATAGCTGGCACCGTTACCGATAATTACTACTGTGTATTTAGCACCCGGAGTCAAGTCTGACAAATGAACGATAGGTGATTTAACTTCTACCGACTGTTCTTCTTCGTCGCCTTCTTTCTTATAAGTTACTGTCCACTTAGAAGCCATATCGTCTTCCCACTTGATAACAGCATCGCGCTGGAATGCCTGTGCAGTAACATCGCTGATAGCTGATGCGTGCTGTGAAGCAACAAAAGTAACAACCTGATTGCCAAGAGTGATATCAGTAAGTTCTACTACTGTCTGAGTTCCGGCACGTGATATGAATCCGGTCTTAGAGTTACTCTTAAGTGAAGTAACGCTGCTTGAACCAGGGAAGAAGCAATGAGAAGGAACGTAGCGTGCGGCTTTTCCGTTTACGCTTGCCGAGTTAGAATATACCATCCAGGCACATTCGCTGCCTTTAACGCTGTTTACGTTATTGTACATCCATTTAGCAGACTGAGTGTTATCGATGTGATGAGCAACCAATCCCCAAGCTGTTCCGTCGGTTACCTTATAATAGTTCAGATAATCGGGGTTATCCCATACGTTTTTCTTAGTACCGCGGCATTCCAACAAGAAATAATCGCCTTCGGTTCCGGTCTTTACCTGATAGCCTTCGCCATCTACTACAGAGTTAAGGGTATAGTTACCTGCTTCGCTCAGTTCTTTCGGTTTAGCCCATCCCAGCATCCAGCGTTCCAAGATACCCAGTGCCGGCGGTGTGCAACCGTCGTTCAAGTTCATACCGTATCCCATCAATGAGAAGAAGCCGTTGTCGGCACCTACACCATTGGCGTCACCGTCAGCATCGTAAAAGTCGGGCAAACCTAAAGCGTGACCAAACTCATGGCAGAAAGGAGCCATACCAGTCATGCTGATGCCTGCGTCGCGCTTACGCAACTCACTTACGCAAGTAAAGCCGTAAAGCACGCCACCATCCATGTTGATACCATTACCCAAAGCTCTGTGCTTAGGCCAGATACCGTTGGCATCGCTACCGTCGTTTCTTGTACCTCCTGAGAAGATAATGCAGATATCTCTGATAGTTCCGTTTTCAGCGAATTGAGTAAGACTTACTCCATCAGCCTTTGCCTTATTAACGGCTTCAGTCATCATGTTGGTGACTTTTGTTTCGTCTAATCCGCTTTCGGTAGGAGTTGCGTATTCAGAACGATTACCTACTGTATATACGCCTTTTACTACAAATTTAGGTTTGAATTTACCAGCCGAGTTATCCATGTAGAATTTTCTAACACTTCCAGTAGCGTTGTTTGCCGTATAGTTATCGGCATTCAGCATCTGATCGAAAGCTTCCTTAGGATTCTCCACTTTAAAAGGGATGTCTTTAAACTGCACCAACAGAACCAGGAATTCTTTTTCACCTTCGGCTTTGAAGCGTGAGCTTGCCATCAATGCAGGAGCACCATTCTTATCAGTAGCGGCACGCGAAATGTTTCTTGAAGCGGCCATTACCTTCTGGCTCTGTGTCTGAACCGGCAACACTCCTTTAGAAGCGGCTACCGCTTGGCGTTCAGCTGCACTCAGCTTACTTAATGGTTTAGCTTTGATGCCTGTAGAAACCAACTGACCTTTGCCGTTAAGTTTGGCAAAGTAGTAATCTCCATCGACACCGCCTACCAAGGTGTACCCATCGGTGGTCATGGTTTCGTTGTAATACTCATCTCCGTAAATACGGATTTGCAATTGAGTACCGTCACGTTGAGTTACGGTGATTACGCCTGGTCGTGCAGGAGCAGCGAATACAGACGGCAGACAGGTCCACATGCAAAGCATAGCCATGCACAGACCTAACTTTAGAGACCTTCTCTTAATCATACTTTTTAAATAAATTTAAAACAAAGGATTATTCCATTTTTTGCGTTCTTTTTATTCAACCCATTAAATTGAACGATAATAATTTATGCAACCCTATAAGCTCGTTCTAATTTCATGCGGCAAATATATTAACTTCCGTTCACATTCATAATATTTTCGGGCATTTTTTTTTTAAAAAAGCGTGCGTTTTTATCAGTACAGTCCATAACAGACAAAAAAAGAGACAAACGCTTTAAGCACGTTTGCCTCTTTTTTACTCCTATTTACAATAAAGTATCAAATAGACAGTTCATCCAGCACCTGAATCAATGATTTATCGAGGGGTTTATCCTTCTTTATGGCATCCGAGAACGGAACATATACCACATTGTCATTTCGGATACCAATCATTACGTTGCGCTGACCTTCTTTTATGGCCTCTATAGCCCCTACTCCAAGACGGCTTGCCAAGATACGATCGTATGCGCTAGGCGAACCACCTCGCTGCAGGTGTCCGAGTATAGTTACACGCACATCATACTGCGGATATTCCTTCTTTACACGGTCGGCGTAATACATTGCTCCGCCATCTTTAGGCGACTCTGACACAATGACAATACTACTGTTCTTAGACTTACGGAAGCCACGTCCGATAAACTGCTCCAATTGGTCTACGTCGGTTTGGTCTTCAGGAATAATAGCAGCTTCGGCACCGGAAGCGATAGCACTGTTCTGCGCCAAGAAGCCTGCGTCGCGTCCCATCACTTCTACAAAGAAAATACGGTCGTGCGAAGTAGCTGTATCACGAATCTTATCTACACACTCTACTATTGTATTAAGAGCCGTATCATATCCGATGGTAGAATCGGTACCGTAAAGGTCATTATCTATAGTACCAGGCAGTCCGATACACGGCACATCATATTCTCTGGCAAATATCTGAGCTCCGGTAAGCGAGCCGTTTCCACCGATAACAACCAAAGCATCAATTCCTGCAGCCACCATATTATCATATGCCAACTTACGTCCTTCGGGGGTTTCAAAATCCTTGGAGCGAGCAGTCTTCAAGATAGTTCCGCCACGCTGTATTATGCTACTAACATCTTGAGTAGTCATTTCCTTTATCTCATTGCGAATCAAGCCTTCATATCCCCTGAAAATACCTTTTACCGTAAAGCCGTTATAAATGGCACTACGTGTCACGGAGCGAATAGCCGCATTCATACCTGAGGCATCGCCTCCCGAGGTCAAGATTCCGATACATTTAATCTGTTTCATAATTAATAATGTGTACTGTTAGTTTAAGTCATATTTATAGTTTATCTCGCAGAAACCATGCCAAAAGTATAGCTTTATACAGTTACATGTTACATTTTTAATATTAAATATACATAAAAAATAATATTATCAGATTATTTTACCTTTTTAACAAACAATATGACAACAAAAACAAATCAGCATTTCACATATTATCTAAACACATACACCGAATAATAAATGCATAACACCTCAAACATAAAAAAATACACAACTCAACCTCTTAAAAAATGTAAAATAGCGTACCTTTATATTATAAAACATATATATTTGCGCCAAAAATAGAAATAAACTATACTTAAATAATGCAAACTATTATGAGACAATTCAAATTATTATGCCTTAGCATGGCATTAGTGGGATTTGGCGCTACAGTTTCTGCACAGAACAGTGAGAACACTGATTCTACAGACAAATACTCAGTAGCAACTAACAGATTTGGTGCTAATTGGTTCGTAGGAGCTAATGTAGGTGGACAACTTTATTTCGGTGACAATTGGAAAGCTGGTTCAAGACGCAAATCAATCACTCCAGTATTCGAAATCAACGCAGGTAAATGGTTTACCCCTAGCATCGGTTTACGCTTGGGCATTGGTGGTTACCAAGCTAAAGGCTATTCTTACAGCGCTAACCAAGGTCATGTAAGTAAATTGGTAGACAACGGTGTATACCAGACTAAATGGGGTATGTTCTACGCTCACGGTGATGTAATGGTAAACTTGAGCAACTTGTTCTGCGGATATAATGAAAACCGCATCTACAACGCTATTCCTTATGCAAGCATCGGATGGGCAAGAAGCACAGGTTCTGATAATAAAGACAACGAACCTAGCGTAGGTCTTGGTTTGATCAACCGTTTCCGTGTTTCTAAAGCATGGGATATCAACCTTGAATTGCGTGGCAACGTAATCAACGACGTAATGGACAAGATTGAAGGCGGCAAAAACAATGAAGGTAGCTTGGCTTTGATGGTTGGCGCTACTTACCGTTTCAAGAAAAGAGGATGGTCTAAGAGCAGCAACATCACTCCTGCCGAAATGGAAGCTGTACAGAGCCAGCTCAGAGCTATGAACGATGAAAACAAGAATCTGAAAGATCAGATTGATCAGTTGAAGGCTGAAGCTAACCGTCCGGTAGCACCTGTTGCTGAACCTAAAGCATACGATATGGCTGATTACGTTATCTTCTTCAACATCAACAAGGCTAACTTGAGCGCTAAAGAAAACGTAAACTTGAAGAATATCGCTGAACAAATCAAGGCTAACCCTGATACTAAATTCAAGGTAACTGGTTATGCAGACAAGCAGACTGGTAGCGCAGCTTACAACGAAAAGTTGAGCAAGAAGCGTGCTGAAGTTGTTTACAATGCATTGGTTGACAAATATGGTGTAAACAAAGACCAGCTGGTTATCGAAAGCAAAGGTGGTGTAGACACAATGTTCGAAAACAACCCACGCTTGAGCCGTGTAAGCATTATCAGCGTAAACAAGTAATCTTAATTACTTTATTATAGCAAAAGAGACAGAGCTTAATGCCCTGTCTCTTTTTTTATATGTTTTCTATTCGCTGAATCAGCTCGTTTCCTAAAGCTGTCTTATCGTTAATGTGCTTCAGCACAGCGGTAACGAATGTATTGCTTTCGAAATCGCCACGCACCTGCTCAAAGTCTTGTCGCATTTCGTCGTGCGAACCGTCGGCTCCGAATCCGGTCATCGAAGAAAGAGAGAATTCTTTCTTGGCGTCTTCGTACACCATTTTATCAAGACCCACTACAGCTTCCTGCCAAGATTTCACAATACGAACCACATCCTGAGCAGTAATTTCTTCCGGATTTATGCCATAAAATTCCTGAATCTTATTATACGCCCAGGTCCATTCATATGTGTAATAATTCTCGTGCATCTCAGCAAAGCAGGCGTTTATAGATTTCAGGCGATTAATGGTACCGTTCTCTATTCCATCTATCAAACGGTCTATCTCACTTTTAGGAGCTATGAGTCCGGAAACATCCACCCATTCTCCTACTCCTATTTCAGTATCCGGTTTCAAGCGTTGGCGAATCTCTTCGTCGCTTTGGAAATTAATACCTTCCAATCGCTTTATGATGGAGTTTCCCAAGAACTTATTGATGGCTATTTCATAAAAACGAATACCGTTGTTCAAGGACGAATTCTTGATTTTGGCACTCTGATATGAGTAAATCTCGGAAGTCTCGCCCGACACGCGTCGCAATTCCTTCAAGATAGAGCGTCCCTTAAACATCTTCTGTATGGTGTAAGGACTAAGAAGGTTGTAATTAATAAAATCCAGACGATTCGGGTCTTTACGGTTATCGCGTTTCGGCCATTTCTGCGCGTCGCGTATAGTACCTACGCTTCGCAAATTAGCGCCCGGAACCAGATAAGTGGTATTACGCTGCTCTATAAGATAAGAGAAAGGCAAATCGGAAGTATCGGCATGATTTACGTGGCGACCCATCACCAAAGAGAAGGCCCCCACACGGGCCGGCCACAGGATATAAGAATCGGAAGTAGTCTTTGCTCCACGTTCCATAGTTCCCTGATGAATAGGACCGAGTTTATACATGTGGTTACTCTGGTTAGAACCTGAACCCGCATTCATAAACGAGAACATTCCGGCAATAAGCAAAGTAGATTTATGATGTGTCACCGTAAATGGACCTGCAAAAATGGCACAAGCTTCACCGTTCTCTCCTTGGCAGTTACTGAAGAACAAGGAGTCGGAAGCGGAATAATTATGACCCAATTTGCAAGACTGCCCTACAAAGCAACGGCTCAACATGGTTCCGTCGTCTACTTTAGAACCCGAAGATATGATGAAATCATCGCATATAACACCGTCACCTATATATACTGGAGCTGTGACGTTGCTGTTTATGCTACCGTTTGTAAGGCGGCATGTTCCGCAGATTTTGGTATAATCGCCAATACGTACATTCTTGATAGAACCGATATTTAGTATCATTACGTGCTCGCCGATAGTACCTACTGCCGATGCGTGCTTTTTTGAATAATAATCGGCAATCTCCTTCATGCGGCTTATCAGCTCCGGACGATGGCGATACAATGCCAATATATATGCCTGATGCGCAGACAGTTTGTCATTAATCAGCACCTCGCGTCCGCCGGTTTCGTTCAAAACGGCTACCTCTACCCCATTACCGAAAGTAGTCAGCTCATCTACCAAGATTATATCTACATTTTCAATGAAGGTATCGCAACCTATTTCATAGTTAGCAATGTAGTTCTGGATATTCTCAATGCAACAGTTATCACCTACCGTTACATTATGCAGTGTTGCATTACGAAGTCCCGAGTGTTTCTTTATACCTCCCGGCAATGTAAATTCAGAATCGAACACGCCTAATTTCACTTCCCCAGAGAAACGGGTGTAATGAACGTATTCGCAATTAAAACCCTCGGCAACCATAACATTCGCCCAATCATCGGCTAAACACGATTGCGATTGCAACTGAAGCACCTCATCTTCAGTCAATTTTCGATAGTCTTTCATATCTCTACACAAGTTTAGTTAATGTATTTTTCTTCCTCACAAGGATAATAAGAACAAAATTAGCAATAATTTACCAACAACCAGCTATCTAGTTATCAAAATCAATCATTTTAAGATATTTACTATCATTTTGCAGCAAAGCATATTATGAATAATCGTGTCAATCTATTATGAATATTGCGATAAATAAAATAGTGATAATATAAAAAAGCGGAACCCTTTTTCAGAATTCCGCTTCCCTTATATTATCACAAAACAGTCAGTCGATATGGCTCATCAAAGCCATCGACATATTATTTGCCTTTTTTCATTTTCTGCATCATGCCTGCCATCTTGCTTCCGGTAACCATCTTCATCATCTTACGAGTTTGTTCAAACTGCTTGAGCAGACGGTTTACTTCCTGAATGTTAGTACCACTACCCTTAGCGATACGGGTACGGCGAGTACCGTTCAATATTTCAGGATGCTTACGTTCATATGGAGTCATAGAATAAATGATAGCTTCGATGCTCTTGAACGCGTTATCGTCGATATCAATATCCTTAATAGCCTTTCCTACACCCGGAATCATAGAAGCCAACTCCTTAAGGTTACCCATCTTCTTAATCTGATGAATCTGAGTAAGGAAATCATCAAAGTCGAACTGGTTCTTCTGAATCTTCTTCTGCAACTTCTTGGCTTCTTCTTCGTCGTACTGTTCCTGAGCACGTTCTACCAACGACACGATATCACCCATACCCAAGATACGGTCGGCCATACGCGACGGATGGAACACGTCGATAGCTTCAAGCTTTTCGCCTGTACCTACAAACTTAATAGGTTTGTTTACAACGGTACGGATAGAAAGAGCGGCACCACCACGAGTATCACCATCTAACTTAGTAAGAACAACACCGTTGAAGTCAAGGCGTTCGTTAAACTCGCGAGCTGTGTTTACAGCATCCTGACCGGTCATTGAGTCAACTACGAACAGAGTTTCATCAGGATTGATAGCTTTCTTGATAGCTTCAATTTCATTCATCATCTGCTCGTCTACAGCCAAACGTCCGGCAGTATCGACGATAACCACGTCATTACCTTTTGCCTTAGCTTCCTGAATGGCATGCAGAGCGATCTGTACAGGATCTTTGCTGTCGAGTTCTGAATAAACAGGAACATTGATTTGCTCGCCCAATACCTTCAACTGGTCGATAGCGGCAGGACGATAAACGTCGCACGCTACGAGCAACGGCTTACGGTTCTTCTTGGTCTTAAGCATCAAAGCCAACTTTCCAGAGAAAGTAGTCTTACCAGAACCTTGCAGACCCGACATCAATATAATAGCAGGGCGACCTTTCAATTCCAATTCGGCAGTGTCTCCTCCCATCAAGGTAGTCAACTCATCATGCACAATCTTCACCATCAACTGGCTCGGCTTCACAGCGGTAAGCACATTCTGACCCAAAGCCTTTTCTTTTACCGTATCAGTAAAATTCTTAGCTACCTTATAGTTTACGTCGGCATCAAGCAGAGCACGGCGCACATCCTTCAGGGTTTCCGCCACATTGATTTCGGTGATTTTTCCTTCACCTTTCAGTATCTTGAACGATCGCTCTAATCGTTCACTTAAATTATCGAACATAATAGTTATATCTTAATATATCAATTTTTTTGTCTGCAAAGTTACTACAAAAAAGTGAAATGCGGAAAGATATAGTGATAGAATTGAGT
>ENA-ORNF01000708-ORNF01000708.1-human-gut-metagenome-genome-assembly--contig:-NODE-708-length-32658-cov-6.541944_pt1 | contig 32658 bp, 34 predicted proteins | sample MGYA00242110_ERZ509012 | MGnify/ENA primary metagenome ERZ509012 (study PRJEB26280, sample SAMEA2338714) | human gut metagenome | biome: human gut; feature: human-associated habitat; material: faeces...
TTGCCACCCATAAGGACTTTATCAAGTTTCTTGCGGACATTGAGATTTATGTGGATGGGATTGCCACCATGCAGATTCAAAACCTCAACGCCCTTGTCGATACCGTCCGGCATGAAATCATTGAACGGTATCGCCCCGGCGAAGATGACCCCCATTTGAAAGTGCTGCAAGCCGCCCATATCAGTGATGATGAATATTTCAGCCACATGGTTCTGGATGACCTAAACCTGATTATCCGGGATATTCGGGAAACCCATAAAAAGGATAGTGAGAGTGCGCCCCAGACCACTGTTGCCAATGAACTGAAAGAAAATCTGGAAGCGGTCGAAAATTTCAAGGGCAGCCGGGATGAAAAGCTGGTTGTCCTTTACTGCAAACAGCTCGGTATCAACTATAAAAATCTGTCAGACGAAGAATTTCGCTGGCTGATTCGGATTCTCAAAAAATCAAAGAAAATGGGAACGCCTATCAGCCAGAGGAAAAAACGGTAAAGAAAAACCGCTGTTGCATGGTTTGTTGGCTTCCATGTAGCAGCGGTTTTTGCTGGGATTATTCAGTTGAATTTTTAGAACGACAAACTTGAATTTATTTTGGCAAATCATCTTCCGCTTTAAAATTCACATTACTGTCATCGATCGAGATTGTGATCGTGTAGTTATAGATTATACCATCTTCTGTTTCCAGCTTAAATGTTACCGCACCACCTCCGAGATACTGAAAATCAGGTTCGTCAGACATTCTTGCATATGTGCCATACTGTTGAAAGTATCCGTCTGCATCAAAGAACGCAACATTGCTTGTTTGCTCCTTATCGTTCCGGAAGAGTACTGCACCAACACGGTCACTAGCATGATCTGGAATTAAAACACAGTCTATGTATTCCCAATCTGTTTCTTGCACAAGAGAGAACATCGACACAATATCTTGTTCAGACCAGATTTTTCCTCCATTCAGATTACTGATATCTGTATTCTGAACCGGATTGCTGGCAGAATCTGATGTTTCTGGCATGGCGTCTTTGCTGCTGCAGGCGGACATTCCTAATACACAAACCGTCATGAAAATAAAAAGCAATGCTCTCTTCATATGAATACCTCCTCAAATTCCGATTTGTCGAGCAGACATATTCAATCTGCTGTTAAAGGCATTATACCATATCAAAAGATAGATTGTCAAGTCAAGTGCAACAAAATCAACGAAAAAATTTATAAAGCACTTCGAGGGGAGTACGAAAACCAAGGCGTTTACGGGGACGATTATTGATGAGATCAACAATATGCTGAATAGATTCAATAATGAAATGCGACAAGACATCATTCTGCGTATATGACAGCGGATTCAGGAAAGAATGGGAATGGGCGCTTAATATCAGAAGCGTTATTGTTTTCGGCAGGATCCGTCCTGTGACCGACCCTGACCTTGCTAAGAAAATATGCAGAAAACTGTGTTATAAATTCACTGATGATGAGAGCTATATCAAGCATGAGCTGAAATTCTCAGGGCCGAATGTGCTTTGTCTGAAGCTTATTCCAGAACATATCACGGGAAAATTAGTAAACGAATCATAACAGCATAAAAAAGCAGCCCTTTCGAGCTGCTTTTTCTTATATATTAGAGTTTGTAAATATCAATTTTTCTCTGCATAGCACTTGAATGCGCTTTCACCTGCCGCAAGGTCGCTGCCGTCCTTTTTCATGGTAAATTTACTTATCAGAGGGCAGATGATAAGCGATGAAAGCATTGTAAATGAACCGCAGTTAAGGGGAGACATAATGTTCAGCTTCCAGCCCATTGCCTTTACACTCTCAACAAGTCCGGGGAACCAGCCCATGCTGAACATAACTGTATGCAGCACTGTCACACCAACGCCCCATACGAAGCACACGCCAACTGCTGTGCGGGATATCTTCTTAGAGAAAAGTCCCCAAAGGAAAGGCGCAAGGAACGCACCTGCCAGCGCACCCCATGAAATTGACATCAGCGTGGAAATGTATGCGTTCTTGTTCATGGCAAGAATTACGGAAAGTGCAAGGAACAAAACGATGAATACTCTTATCACAAGTATCTGCTGCTTGTCGGTCATATCCTTTTTGTAAGGCTTTATCATATCAATGGTCATAGTGGAGCTTGATGTAAGCACCAGAGATGAAAGAGTTGACATAGATGCGGAAAGCACCAGCACGATAAGTATTCCAAACAGCAGCTCGGGAAGAGCCTCTGTCATCATTGCGGGAATAATAGTGTCATACTGGAGTTTACCTGCGGCAGAGGTGCTTACGAAATTCTTGGTGGTATCCGCAGGGTCGGTGGTGGAATAAATGCGTCCGAAGCCGCCGAGAAAATATGAGCCGCCTGCTACGACAATGGCAAAAATGGTGGAGATAATGCTTCCACGCTTAATTGCAGCATCGTCCTTGATAGCGTAGAACTTCTGTACCATCTGAGGAAGTCCCCATGTTCCGAGAGAGGTAAGAATTACTACTCCGAAAAGGTTAATGGGGTCAGGGCCGAAAAGGGAAGTGTATGTACCTGTGTTTCCGCTGTTGTCGGGTATCTGTGAAAGGGAGCTGACAGCTTCTGTAAGTCCGCCCTTGTGAGCCAAAACGCATACGACTACAGATGCAATGCCTATGAGCATGATGATTCCCTGAACGAAATCATTAAGTGCAGTAGCATGATATCCACCGAGAATTACGTATATTGCGGTGAACAGCGCCATCGCCACGATACAGGCGGAATAGGGTATATGGAAAGCTGTTTCAAAAAGACGTGACAGACCGTTATAAACGGAAGCTGTGTAGGGGATAAGGAAAATAAAAATGATTATCGCCGAGGAAAGCTTCAGCGGCTTTGACAGATATCGCTTTTCAAAGAACTCGGGCATGGTAGATGTCTGCAAATATTTAGACATTATTCTTGTGCGCTTTCCAAGCAGGAACCACGCAAGAAGTGAGCCGATGAACGCATTTCCCAGACCTATCCATGTGGATGCCAGACCGTATTCCCAGCCGAACTGTCCCGCATAGCCAACAAAAACTACCGCCGAGAAATAAGAAGTTCCGTATGCAAATGCTGTGAACCAAGGGCCGATGCTTCTTCCTCCAAGAACAAAATCATCCACGTTGGAAGTCTTTTTACGGCAGTAAATGCCTATGCCTACCATTATCGCCAGGTAAGCGATCAGTGTACCCCAAAGAACCATAAAAACAATCCTTTCATTTTCCTTTTATTTTATTGCATAATAGCTTTAAATCATACATACTTTAAATTCGCTTGACTTTAAATCATTAAAGTGCATATGGTATAATTTTTCGGGGATATTGTGAGGAATATCCCCGAAATAATGATAGATAAGATCACATATTATAAACGTCAACAGCGCTTAAAAGCTCGTGCTCACCCGACAGGACAGCTTCTGCCTTGTCATTGTCAGACGTTTTGATAACTATAGCAGCATTTTCGCCTGATGTAAGCGCATACATATACTTGATATCTATGCCGTTTTCGGAAAGCTGACCGCTGAGCCCTTTCAGTGCGCCGAAATGATGGGGGAGCTTAACAGCTATAACATCACCAAGCACTGCCGAGAAACCTGATGCTGCCAGAGCATCCACCGCTGCGGCGGGCTGTGAAACTATCATTCTGAGCATTCCGTACTCACCTGTGTCGGAAAGGCTGATACATATGATATTGATATTTGCTGCGGACAGTGTTTCGGTGACTTCCTCAAGCCTGCCCAGTCTGTTTTCAATAAAAACCGTAAGCTGTTTCATTTGCACTCAATTCCTTTCATAAGATCAGTTCTGACCTTTTCTGTTATCGGTCACACGCTTTGCCTTGCCCTCAAAGCGCTTGAGAGTGTTGGGAGATTCCAGCTGGATAACAGCGTCAAGACCAAGCATTACACGAAGAGCTGACTTGAGCTTCAGGCGTATCCTTTCAAGCTCTGCATAATCGTCGGTCATCTTATCGGGAGCAAGCTCTACTCTGATAGTAAGAATATCCGAGTGGTTCTTTCTGTCAACGATTATCTCGTAATGAGGGCCTATTTCCTCCGTTTTGAGCAGGACCTCTTCGATCTGGCTGGGGAATACGTTTACGCCCCTGATCTTGAGCATATCATCTGTTCTTCCGCTGAGATTTTCCATTCTTGCAGTGGTTCTTCCGCACTTGCAAGGCTCGTACATAAGACGGGTAATATCTCTTGTGCGGTATCTGATAAGCGGCAGAGCTTCCTTGGAGAGGCAGGTAACGACCAGCTCGCCCTTTTCGCCTGCGGGGAGAACTTCGCCTGTTTCGGGGTCGATTATCTCGGCAATGAAATGATCTTCATTGATGTGCATTCCGCAAAGCTCGGTACATTCGCCCGAAACACCTGGGCCAATAAGCTCGCTCATGCCATAGTTCTGTGTAATGGTAAGATTATCGCCGTAAAGCTTGTGCATCTCATCTCTCATAGCTTCGGTAAGCAGCTCGCTTCCAACAAGAGCTGTTTTGAGCTTCAGGTCAGTTTTGGGGTTAAGACCCATCTGAGTAGCCACCTCGCCGATACGGAGAGCATAGGAAGGTGTTGCAACCAGCAGAGTTGTACCGTAATCCTTCATGTACATTATCTGCTTTTCGGTGTTGCCTGTGGAAGAGGGGATAATGCAGGCACCTATTCTTTCAAGGCCGTTATGTAAGCCCAGCGCACCTGTGAACATACCGTATCCGAAGCATATCTGACAAACATCGCTGCTTTCCGCACCGCCTGCCACCGCAAGCCTTGCAACACATTCAGCCCACGTTTCCAGATCCTTTTTAGTATATCCTACAACAGTTGGCTTGCCTGTAGTTCCCGATGATGCGTGTATTCTTGCAAGCTGGCTCTTATCCACAGCAAAAAGGCCGAAAGGATAGTTGTCACGCATATCCTGCTTGGTTGTGAATGGGAGACGCTTCAGGTCATTGAGGCTTTTAACGTCCTCAGGCTTGATGCCTGCTTCGTCCATTTTTGCACGGTAAGGCGCAACCTTTTCATATACCGTTGAAACGACCTTTTTCAGCTTTTCAAGCTGTATAGCTTCGATCTCTTCACGAGAAAGAGTTTCTTCCTTTGCCCAGATCATTATATCAGCTCCTAAATTCAGCAAATTAAGTATTTTTTATAAAAAAACTAAAACACGTTAATTTTACCATAAAATAGAAGCAAAGTCAACCTTTTTTATAAAAAAAACAAAAAATCTTACAGTGCAGTTCCTTTAGCAGGGATATACAGCGATGAGATATCTGCACCCTCCAGCTTAAGAAGCCTGAGCTTTTTATCTGTTCCGCCTGCATATCCCGTAAGATTTCCGCCTGCGCCAACTACTCTGTGGCAAGGCACGATAAGCGTAACAGGATTATGTCCCACAGCGCCTCCCACCGCCTGAGCCGACATTTTGGAAACACACTTTTGCTTTGCCATGATATCGGATATCTCACCGTATGTCATGGTATGACCGTAGGGGATAGTCAGCAGGATATCCCAGACTGCCCTGCGGAAAGGCGTTCCCGATAATTTGAGCGGCGGGGTAAAATCAGACTCTTTGCCGCCAAAATAAATATCCAGCCACCTTATCGCTTCGTCAAACACAGGAATATGCTTTTCCTCATGCTGTTTGGAAAGAGTTGCTGCAAAATATTTCTGTCCGTCAAACCAAAGCCCCGTAAGACCATCTTCACAGCCTGCCAGCGTAATGCCGCCAAGCGGGGAGTTATAATGATATGTATATTCCATGTTATTCACCGTTCTAACCGTATTTTTTCATATCCACACAGCCGTTTTCCTTAAATTCCACGCCCTCGTTTTCAAGCAATGAATGCTGCTCATCAAAACCCGGAGCAAGTCTGCCTGCGCTGTTAACGACTCTGTGGCAGGGATATTTTCCGTAATATTCCGCCATGCTCAGCACCTTGCCCACAAGACGTGAATTTTTCTCTCGACCGATAAGGCGTGCTATCTGACCGTATGAAGCGACTTTACCCTCAGGTATCTCCTCAACTGCGGACAGTATTTCATATATCAGCTCATCATTCAGTACACCTGACATAATTTTTCTCCATAAATTTTGTTATCAGCGCTTATTTTTGGGCGCATAATCCTTCATTCCCTCAACAGCGCCGCCCGATACCAATATTATAACAGCCAGGCTGATAATCTGTCAATGTTTTTTAAGGCTGAAAGAAAGCAAATAAAAAAATCAGTCGGTTGAACCTCTAAAATCCACCGACTGATAACAAACGTAGATGATGTGGGTGACTTCCACCGCCCACACATCACAATGATTATAATCCATAAACCCGAATTTGTCAAGTATGAAAGGAAGTTTATTATGATAACAAAAGCAATGATTATAGAAAATTCAGTAAGTACGTTTGGACGTGGTTTCATATCTGAGGTTAACGGAGATGTAATAAGTGTTCAGCAGTGCAATACATCTATAAGATATTATAAGCTTAAAATAAACGGTAACGTTGTTGCATCACGTTGCAATTATGATACAGCATTAAATAAAGCGTGTGATTGTTTAAATATGAAATAAATTTCATTGCCTGTGCAGAAATGTACAGGCAAATTTCTTGACACTGCGCCATAAATGCGGTATAATGAATGTTATGAATAAAAATAGAAAGGAAGGAAATAGAACTGTTTGTTATGATATGAAAGGGATATAAAAAATATCTAATTTCGCATAATCAAAGTTATTTCATAGAACTTTTAAGCCACTCGGAAGCGCTCCGACTGGCTTTTTTTATGCTCTCGTTTCCCTGTGTCCCTTTTTCGGTGTAGTGCTTTTTTCCCCTTTCGGTTCGCTTCCCCCTTATCTCTTACCCTGCTGAAAAATTCACGGAAGCTCCGTAGGTTTCCGCCCATCGGCTCCCATAATCTTCAGAGAGGTCGCCCCCCTCTCACGTCTGGCGGTGCCGTTTCTTTCGGATATAGCAACATACCAAAGAGGACAGTCAACAGGCGGCACACCTCGGGGGGTGACCTCTTAAATGCCCGTATCCCCAGAGCCGAGGGGCGGAAATCTTGGAGGAGTCCGTGAAATTTTCATCACGTGCAAACTGTAGGCGGAGAACCGAGAGGGGAGTGCTCGCACGACCCGAAAAGGTTCGGAGCCGAAAGAAAAAGGCAGTCGGAGCGCTTCCGAAAAGATGTTACTTTTCGGTTGTTGTGTCCGTAATAGTTGGTTGTGTTACTATTTCGTATCGTCCGACTAATATATCTATTGGCACCCTGTATATATCTGCTAATTTTATTAGTGTTTCTATGCTTGGCTCGTTTGTACCTTTTTCATAGTGTGCATATGTTCTTTGCGTTATATTTAGTTTTCTGGCTACTTCCTCTTGTGTCATGTTGTTTTCTTTTCTTAGCCTAAAAAATACTTTACTATAATTTTTTTCCATTTTTTTCCAACTCCTTTTTTTCTTTATATTCTATATTTTTTTGCTTGTTTTGTCAATAATTCACATTTTTCGTTAGAATATTTTATTCTATATTACATCTTGACAAATAGAATAAAATATTCTATTATTTTTATAGAACAATTTATTCTAATCGCCAAAGGGTAAAGGCGTTAAAACTACTAAGGAAAATGTTATCACCCCTTGGAAGTTGAGCGGTTAAGCTTCCACCCCTATTTTAAGTGTGGGGGAGTATTCAGACGGTTGTGTCGCCACAACTGCAAAGGCGGTAAATACAATTAAGGGGGTATATAAATGAAGTCTTTTTCTGAATCTCTTTTGTTTTGTGTGGTTGGTCTTTTAGTTTTTTGGGGTTTTCTTTTGCTTGTTAAGTTTTCTTTAAATTTAGTATTTAAGATTCCACCAGAAACCATAGAAGTTGACGGTTTTGTGTATGAGCGACAGACCGAACCAGAGCAAACTCTTGAAAAATACGGTTGTACATACGTCTTGAAAGAGACTGACGAATAAAGGGGGTATATAAATTTTGAAAGATACTTTAAAAGGCATTGTTGAGTTATTTTATTGGCTTGCTCTTATCGTTCTTTTGATATTTTCTGTTATCGGCATTTATCATGAGTTTAACCCTCCTGATATAATTACAAAGAACGGTTATGTGTACGAGCTACAGCAGGACCCAGCAATTTCTATCGTTAAGTATAATTGCACATATGTTTTGAAAGAAGGTGAAACCGAATGAACCTTTTTTCAATTTTCGTTGATTTTGCTCAGTATTTGGGAACACCCAAAGCGGCTTTAATGGTTGCCGCATATTTCCTCGGTGATTTTTTGCTTAAGCGACTTCCTATTGTTCTTGATAGAAGCGCAAAGCAGAATCGCAACAAGTTTTCTAATTTTTTGCTTTATGATTTTCAGCGTAAAAGATGTCCTATCACATTCAACTAATTTTTAAAGGAGCTTAATTATGGAAAACGTTAAAAATATTCTTTCTATCGACCCTTTCAAGACCTATCTTATTGGCTATTACGCTGTTAACGGCGGCACTTTCACTGACCAGGAGACAGGAGAAGTTAAAGAAATCAATCTTAACCGCTACGAACTCCAGATTATCAGCCCGACCGACCCTGAAAAATGGGGCGCTTCTGGTTTCTCTGGTTCGGCTGTTTCCCATATCAATATCCCGTTTGATAAGGCTTTTGCGTATTTCGGCACGTCTCCTCAGGAGTTCAGCCCCGAAAAGTTTATTGTCCCCCTTATCGGTAAGCCCATCAATTTACATACAATGATTGACGGTAAAGGCAAGGTTAAGTTAAGAGGCATTACCCTTGCCGAATAAGTGAAAGGCGGTGTAGTATGTGGAAGATATTACCCTCGGCTTTTCCTTAGCCGATGACGGCGAGCTTACTCAGATTTTGCAGGAGCTTCAGGAACAGGGCGGCACGCTTAAAGATATAAAGACAGCGACCGCCGTCCAGAGTGAGAATGTGGAAGTCTTAACAGCACAGTTAACCGAGTGTTACAAGCTCATAGCCTTTATATTCTTGCTCCTTATTTCTTACGGTATTTACAAGTTCTTTAGTGGCTTGTTTAATACATAATTTCATTTCATTTTATTTTTTGGAGGTATAAAACTATGTTCGCAACACTTCTTGCAGGCGCATCTTCTATCGTTGCCCTTGCCGCTGATGCGGTTACACCTGTCGCTCTCGACCTTTCTAAGGTCGATTTTACGCCCATCGTCAACAGCATTAACAGTGCTGTCCCTTCCGTTCTTACGGCGATTATCCCCATCGTCGGCGTTCGTAAGGTCATTTCTTTCATTATGGGCGCTGTTAAGGGTGCGTAATTCCCCCTTGTGCCTTTGGAGCGTTGCAATTTTGCGGCGCTCCTTTTTTTATCTTTTTGAAAGGTGGTTTAATATGAAAAGAATAATTTGCGTTATTCTTGCGGCGCTCCTGCTTCTTCCGTTCGGTGTGTCTGTGTATGCTTCTGATACTTCTGATGATGATTATGGTCTTGAAGTTCGTGCGTTTACGGAAGATGAATGGTTTGCTATGACATCACAGCAAAGAAATGCTTATTTTAATGCTGTTGTAAAAAAGAATGGCGGTTCTGCTCCAACTTTTTCATTTGATAGCCGTGTCGGCTCGTACATGGCGTACAAGTTTTATTGTGATTTATATAACGGTAAACTTAATGCTAAGATGTCTTTGCAATGGCTCGGTCTTGTCGATTTTAATTTGAAGATTGGCAATCCCCCAAATCATGGCGGTGATGGCTTCGGTGGTCATCGTAAGGATATTGATGAACAGTTTGAAGAATATGAAAAAGATTATCCTTATGCAGGTGTAAACGATAGTATTTGCTATAAGTTTTCCAATGGCTACTATATTACTTGGGATTATGTTATGGGCGGTCAATATGGCATGAATTTTGGTATGCCTGATGGCTCTACTCATAGTAAATACACTTATCAAATCCGTTTTTATTTGCATGATGAAAGTGGAAAAATGATTGAAAGTTGTTATAACTATGATAGTGGTATATCCTGTCCGTCCTGTTTTGAAAGTGCATTTCATAATTTTACTATACTTCCTAACGGTCGTTATGGTTATGATTACGAAAATAATGGTTGGGTACATCATGCGGATTGGGGATATCAAGAACACACATTTCCTTGGTATGATCGTTACGGTGAGGGTGAAGAAGATGAACCTACTGTTATTCCTGTCCCTATAACTCTTTATGATATTGATACAGGTGACACTATAAATGCTTTTCGAGAGGGCGACAATATCAATTATAATAACAACTATTATAATTACGGTGATACCGTAACTATTGGCGATAATACTTATACTACCTATTATAATTTTAATAATATGCCGCAGAATTATCAGAATGATTTTTATAATTATATTACTAATTATTATATCAATAACAATTATGGAAATGAAATTGATTTTGATGATAGCGAGATACTTAGCGCTCTTGGCTCTATTTATTCTAAATTGCAGGCAATTTTCACTAAAATGAATGCAGGATTTAATAATGTTGTTAAGGTGCTTAAAGACATCTTAAAACAGCTTAAAGACGTTAATGCTTCGCTTGATGATATTACTGAAAAGGACAAAGAGGAAAGCAAGGCTCTTTGGCTTGAACTTATTAGCGACTTTAAAAAAAAGATTTCTTATGATGATATTGAGACAGGTATAAATAATATACAAACTGCCTTTTTTGCCAAACGTGATTTTTCAACTTCTGACGATGGAACATTGATCGTTGAAATTAAGGATAAAAACGATGTTGTTACTCCCTCTACTCTTCCTAATCTTTCTGTAACATTGTTTGGTCAACAGTATAAGCTTTATGGCTGTGTTGCTTCTTTGGGCGCTGAAATTGAGACTATAAAGGGCTTTATTGGGCTTTTTCTTGTTGTAGGCTTTTTGATTATGCTTTTCCGCTCTGCTCCTGGCGTTATTGCTTCTGCAACTCGTTTGAGCGGCGAACCGTCCAATGTGTCGCAGGTTGAAGCATATCGTAGTAAATATGATTAAGGGGTGATTTTATGCTTTTGTTTATCTCTAAAGCGATAGTTGATATTATCCGCTTTATTCTTGGTCTGCTTCCTGATTGGGATATTCCAGTCGTTGAAGTTCCTCGTTCTGTCGTTGAAATTGTAAATTTCCTGTATTATATTCTGCCTATGGACACAATTTCGGTTTTGTTTGGCATTTCTGTTTTGATTACTTCTTTTCGTATTGTTTTGTCTATTATTTATCGTGTTTCTCAATTTATTGAGGTTATTAAATAAGGGGTGTTTTGTATGGATATGGTTACTCCAGTATTGAAAAGTGTCCTTAACTTTATGTTTAGCATAGCGCAGGCGTTTTTATATGCTTTTCTCGCCGTGTTTGTGCCGCTTTGCGTTATGATCTTGTTTAATTTTGTCTATCGGATAATTTTCAAGCGGCAGAGGCTTCCACGCCGCAAGAAAAAGCGTGTTTTTCATTATAACGAAAAATTCAATCCGATTAAGCTTTTGTTTTGGGATTTTCCCAAAAGGTTGATGCAGGACTATTTTAGCCGTAACCCTGATAATTTTGATATTTACGGCGTTCATGTATTCGCAGGCGAGCAGGGAAGCGGTAAAAGTATAGCCGCCGTGCATTTCATCAAGTGTATTATGGAGCGTAACCCCTGCTGTTGCGTGGCTTCTAACATCAATCTTAATTTTCAGAATTCAAAAATTGAGGACTGGACGGATATTTTGCAGACTTGTAACGGTGAAGATGGTCAAGTTATTTTTCTTGACGAGATTCAAAACTGGTTTAGCAGTAACGAAAGTAAAAACTTTCCCCCAGAAATGCTTACTGAGATTACACAGCAACGTAAACAGCGTAAGTGTGTTATAGGCACTTCCCAAGTGTTTACACGTATTTCTAAGCCTATCAGAGAGCAAATAACGTTGCTCTACAAGCCCATGACTATTGCAGGCTGTTTAACTATTGTCCGTGTTTATAAAGTCGTTTTGAATGATGATGGAACTGTCAAGGACATGAAGCGCCGTAGAGTTTACGCTTTTGTTCATGATGATGAATTGCGTTCTTGTTATGATACATATGAGAAAGTAGAACGTCTGACCTTTAAAGGCTTTCAACCTCGTTCTGAGCAGTTGCAGAACGATACAATTACACAAAAATTTAATATTTCAATGAAAGGGTAGGGGGGAACGAAAGGCAGAGCCGCCCGCCCTTGGGCGGCGGCTCGCCTCGTTCCCCCTTACTTGATTATTTAACCACAAAATGGTGCCACTTTTTCAATTTTGGGGGTTTTTGAATGGAAGATTTAGAATTATACAATTCTAAATTTAAGGTTTATCCAGATGGTTTGATTGTCGCCACATATGCCGATAAACCTAAATTTAGGTTGCCGACTGATGAAAAAAAGAAAAAACAAAAAGTTGATATGTCTTTTTTAAATTGGTCTTATTCTACTTTTCTTTTTTCTTCGATTACTTATGATAATGGTTATATTTATATTGATTCTGCAACTGGTGAGCAGTTATATACTTCTCATTTGCTTCCAATCGAAAAGCAGTCTTTGAATAATTTGGCTCGTTCTTCTGTTCGGCCTGATAGTGTTAAACGGTCTCTTAGTCGTGTTTATGATATTATTATGCTTAATCAGTGGGATTATTTTTTTACTGGTACACTTGGTGATACTGCATTTGATCCTACAAACGCAAAGACGGCTTTACAGCCTTTACAAACTTGGCTAAAGCATATGGTTAGCCGTTATGGTTTAAAATATATTCTTATCGCAGAATTACAGCCGATTTCAAGGCGCATACATTTTCACGGTTTTACTAATGATGTTTTGAAGGTTGTTGATAGTGGCAGGCGATTATATAAATCGCCTAAAGACGAAAAGGCTAAAAAGTATGATTTGACATATTTTTATAAAAATGGTCTTGATCCTGCTGATTATCCTACAGTGTATAATTTGCCGCAGTGGAAATTCGGTTTTACTACAGCTATTAAAACATATAATGGTTCTTTTGGCTGTTATAAATATATTACTAAATATATTACTAAGGAAAGTAAAAAGATTTTCGGGCGTTATTATTGGAGTAGCCGCAATTTACGGCGTTCTCCTGATATTTACGTGTCTAATTTTGATTATGACAGTGTTTATATGAAAGAATATCATATTCCACGTACTCGTGATAATTATAAGTATTATACATTCTTTCCCGGTGAAGATGGTTTCTTTTGGGAGCTTCCGGACGGAGAGTTTGACAGGGTTGCAGATTACAAAACAGCTGCCGAAAATTCCGCCGCCATTTATGATATGCTTTCAGATTTTAATGAAATTGATACATTTAGTGATTTTGAAATTGTTGGGGGTTAAAATATGAAAAAAGTCGATATTTTAAGCGAATATATATATAATCGCCGTGTTTTTCTTGAACATGAAGTTCAGCAGTTGCAGGCTAATATTCGTTATCGGTCTATATCTTCGGTTGATTGTCTTGAATTGATTATAGCACAAGAACGCCTTGCTATGTTTGTGGAGATTGCGAAAGATGTTACTAATATTCTTAAATTAAATAATGGCATACCGCCGTAGGCTTTCAAAAATGCCTCTAAAATCAATTATATGAAAGGTAGTGTATAGATATGTTTGAATACTATGAAAAGCTCACTGGCGGCGCTCTGAGCGGCTATATTAGCGAATTGACGTTAAAAGGTCATTCCGACAATGAAATTGCAATGCTTCTGGGTGTCCGTTGGTCGTATTTGTTTGAGGGCTTGGGGTGGTTCGAGTGGTCTCAGATTGTTGAAGAATATCGGCAGGAGCAGAAGCGGCAGGAGAGGGCGCAGGCGTTCCCAAGGGAGTTTTTAAAGGCATAAGAAAAGAGCAGGGGAGTTTTTTCCTCCTGCTCTTTTGTTTCAAAACACTTGACAAATGGAACAAAATGTGTTATTATGTGGTTATAATAAATTTTGTGAGGTGTTTTTTATGGAAAAAAAGCGTGTTAGTGATGTTACAAATGCCGAGGCGTATATATTCGGGCAAATGCTTAGAGTTTTGCAGAAATATACACGCAAAAATGTTTTGTTGAATGACCGTGCTTATTTTTTTGAGAATTGGGCTACCTATAATCTTTTGGCTATGCAGAGCGGTATATCTGATTTTGACGCTGAGTATTTATCTCGTAAAATTTCTTATCTTGATGGCTCAGAAGGTCATGAATTTGCAGGCATGTTAAATGATGAGCAATATATGTGTTTTATGATGGGTTATACTGTCGGCTATTCTATGTCTGTTTCTGATATTGTTTCACGTATAACTAATAAAACTCAAGTTGAAATTGCTGAGGCTGTAGGTGTTTCACGGTCAACTCTTCTTAGGTGGATTAACGGTCAGGGTAAACCGTCTGGTGCTCAACTTGCCGACCTTGATAATTTGCGTTTGTCTTGCATTTATGAATGTAAATAATATATTAACAATGTTCCAAATACCTTGACTTTTGAAACATTATGTGTTATACTTAGTATAGTGAAAAACAAAAAACACATTTTAATTTTGAAAGGTTGGTTTTTATGGTTGTTGATATGTATTATAGGCATAATTTTTACTGTGGTGATAGTTATTTTTGGTCTTTAGACCCTGCTTCTCCTGATTCTGATGTTGAAGAAACTCTTTGTGGTCCTGTTCCGTTTCTTCTGCCTGATTCTTTTACTGTTCATTTTTCTTGCGGTCGTCATTATTTTCGTTGTGATGGTGATTATGTATATGATTTTAGTGACGGTTATGGTGTAACTGATTATATTGTTAAAGAAGATGTTGCCGAGTTCTTTTGCTATCATAGTCGTAAGTGTTCTGATGATTGCCAGCTGTTTACATGTTTTTCTGTTTCTTCTGGTAAACTTCCTGTTATTGAAATTATGTGAGGTGATTATAAAAGGTTTATGATTATTGATTTTTTAGCCTGTGCAGTGATGTGCAGGCTTTTTCCTTGACTTTTAGCTACGTTTATTGTATAATTTATTTATTAAAATTTTTGGAAAGGACGGAATTAAAACTGCTGGCATGGATAAAAAAATATCTAATTTCGCATAATCAAAGTTATGCGAAATTAGATAAGTGAAAATTATATTTAAACTCCATATTGCACAGTTTTATACCATATAAATGCTCTCAACAATACTTGATATAATATTAGACGCTCTTTTAGATTCGGCAAAAATGCTGCCATTTTTATACCTCACATTTTTGCTGATGGAATTTATCGAACATCACGCTGCCGATAAGCTTGCGCTCGCACTTGAAAAAGCAGGTCATTCAAACATCGGCGGAGCTGCTGTCGGTGCGGCTCTGGGCTGCGTTCCGCAATGTGGATTTTCCATTGCTGCATCAAATCTGTTTTCCAGCAGAATAATCGGCGCAGGCACACTTATGGCTGTCTTTATTTCCACCTCAGATGAAGCAATCCCCATCTTGCTTGCTCACCCTGACCAGATAAGTTCTCTCTGGAAGCTTATTGCTGCAAAGTTTATCATTGCCATAATCGCAGGCGCACTTTTCGGCATTCTCATAAAGTTTTTTGTAAAAGAACCCGATGATGCGGAATTCGACCAGATATGCACCACCTGCGGCTGTGGCAATCACAGCATATGGCTCTCGGCATTCCATCACACACTTGAGATTTTTGTGTTCATCTTAATTGTCAACCTCATAATGAACTCTATCATGGAATTTGCCGGTCAGGACAATGTATCCGCATTTTTGAACGGCATCGGATTTCTCCAACCGTTTGCATCAGCTCTTGTTGGTCTTATCCCCAACTGTGCAGCATCTGTAATTATAACAGAGCTGTATGCCAGCGGAAGCATCTCCTTCGGAACTGCCGTAGGCGGACTTTGCACTGGCGCAGGCGTGGGACTTGCGGTGCTTTTTAAGGCAAACAAGAACCTGAAAGAAAATATCATTTTCCTTGTATATCTGTATTTTATAGGCGTTCTCAGCGGCTCTGTACTTAATCTTTTCTGCTGAGTTTTAAATTGATCTGAGAGGACGGTTTTCAGCGTGACTGATCTGAAACAGTTTATAAAGCAAGAGGCTGTTGCAATAATCGCATTCATAGCCGCTATTATTTCCTGTATTTTTGTTCCTGTAACAAATTATGTTTCTTATATTGATACCGACCTTATCGGTGTTATGTTCGGATTTATGGCTGTTGTTGCAGGCTTTTCAGTAAATAATGTTTTCAAAGTTCTTTCAGAACAGGTTGCCGCACTTGCCAAGGACACAAGAAATCTTGCTCTTGCGCTGGTTTTCATGGTATTTTTCATGTCCATGCTCATCACCAACGATGTTGCTCTTATTGCATTTATCCCGTTTACCGTAATGATGTACGAAAAAATAGACAAGTCCCCTGTTTATGTTATCGTGCTGCAGACTATTGCAGCTAATATGGGCAGCGCATTTACGCCATTCGGCAATCCGCAGAATCTGTACCTTTTTTCTGCCTCAAAGATGACATCTTCGGAGTTTTTCTCTCTGACGCTTCCCGTTACGGCAGTAAGTATGCTGATGCTTTTTATAGGCTGCATGATGATAAAAAAAGAGCCTATTTTTTTGGAAAAGGACGAACAAAAGGCAACTGTCCAGAACCCCAAATACCTGCTGCTGTATGCTGCGTTGTTTATTTTATGTATTCTTTCCGTTTTCAATGTAGTTGACACAATAAGCGTTTTTGCGTCGGTCTGTGTTGTGCTGGCAATAATCCAGCCCAGCGTTTTTGTAAAGGTAGATTACGGTCTGCTTGCCACATTCGCCTGCTTTTTTATTTTTGTGGGAAATGTCAAGAATATTCCCGAGGTAACTCAGTTTATAAGCAGCGTGATATCGGGTCACGAGTTTGAAAGCTCCGTTCTTTGCAGCCAGATAATTTCCAATGTCCCCGCTTCCGTTATGCTTTCGGCTTTCACAGATGATTACAAGTCCCTTATCCTCGGAACCGATATCGGCGGTCTGGGAACGCTCATAGCTTCCCTTGCAAGCCTGATATCCTACAAAAGCTATCTGCGCTCAGAAAAATCCGACTCAAAGAAGTTCATCAACTGCTTTACAATAGTGAACATAATTTTCCTTGCCGTACTCGTTCCCCTGGCAAAATTCGTAATACTTAAATAACTTAAATAAATGAGGGCTGATAAAATGGAATACATGAAGTTCAGGGATAAAAGTCTCACAATCGGAGAAAGAATAGATGATTTGCTGGGCAGGCTCACTGTTGACGAAAAGATAAATATGCTTTCTTCGGTTCAGCGCGAGGTGCCAAGGCTCGGTGTCGGAAAATGGACTATCGGCTGTGAAGCTGCCAGAGGCTTTGTGTCAAAAGACCCGAATGAGGTCTCCACAGTATTCCCTCAGCCCATCGGAATGGCATCAACATTTGACAAGGAGCTTATGCGAAAGATAGGCGAAATCGCAGGCGACGAAACAAGGCATTATTATAAGCAGGATCCCACAGGCAGGCTTATGCTCTGGGGCCCCACTGTTGATATGGAACGCAATCCCCTATGGGGAAGAACTGAGGAAGCCTACGGAGAAGACCCTTGCCTTGCAGGTGAGATGTCAAAGGAATACACCATCGGTCTTGCAGGTGCTGCTCACAGTGAAGAGCCTGCCGACAAGGATATCAGGGACTGCCGCACAGACGAAAGCGGAGTTCTGCTGAAAACTCTCCCCACCCTTAAACATTTCTGCGCCAATAACAACGAAAAAGACCGTATGTGCGGAAATTCCGATGTTACCGTGAAGCTGCTCAACGAATACTATTACCGTGCGTTCAAGCCTGCTCTCACGGAGGGCGGCGCTCACGCTGTAATGGCTGCCTATAACAAGATCGGCGGCGTTCCCGGGGATATGAACCCCGATATGCAGCACGTCCTTAAAGATGAGTGGAAAATGGACTTGGCAGTAAGTGACGGCGGAGCTTTTTCCCAGAATTATCTTGAACACGGCTATACAAATTCTCACGCCGAATCACTGGCGCTGTGCATAAAGAACGGTACCGATACCATGACCGATGATGGCCGCATGGTAGCTGCCGCTGCAAAAGATGCACTGAATAAAGGGCTTATTTCTGAAAATGATATCAACAAGGCTGTGGGAAATGTTCTGCTGGGACGGTTCAGGCTGGGCGAATTTGATGACAGACACAAATATTCCGATACCGACACTTTGCCTGACAGCGAATACGCCCGCACAATAAACAGGCAGGCAGCTTATGAGCAGATTTGCCTGTTAAAAAATAACGGCATTTTACCATTAACAAGTGAAAAATTATCTGTCAGCGGAGAAAAGAGAAAAATTCTTATTGCAGGGCCGATAGCTGATGAAAATTACCGTGACTGGTACACAGGCGTGGCATCTTATGCCATTTCTGTACGAAAAGCATTTGAAATGCACTTTGACAAGGAAGCGCTTTCCTTTGATAACGGATACGACTATGTTGCCGTAAAATCCAAAGCAAACGGAAAATATATGTCTGTAGGCGATGACGGAAAAATAAGCTTTTCTGCCGATAAGATCACCGAACGTGAGCTTTTCGAGCTTCACAAATGGGACAAGAGCGTTTATAATTTCAAATCTCTGTTCAATGGCAAATATGTCACCGAAAACGGCACATACTCCGCTTCCTCGGAAACACCATACGAATGGTTTATAAAAGAATGGTTCAAGCCCCACGAATACGGCGAATATGTTTATTTTGAATCGTGGCATGATGACTCGGTTTATGTTAATGAAAATGGAGAGCTTGCCGTAAAGCCAACCTGCCGCCCCTCCGAGAATAGGCTTTTCACTATTGAAACTGTTTCAAGAGGAACAGAAAGACTTCATGCGCTGGCGCACAAGTCGGATATTGTGATATACTGTGCAGGAAATCACCCGATGCAGGTGGCAAGGGAATGTTATGACAGGGAAACTCTTGCTCTCCCCTCTCATCAGCATGAGCAGATAATGAGCCTGCCCTCCGAAAAGCTTGTGCTTATGCTTATATCAAGTTACCCTTACGCCATAGTCAGCGAAAGCAAGCACGCTTCGGCGGTAATTTACTCCTCCCACTGCGGTGCAGAGATGGGAAATGCTGTGTATTCGACCATATTCGGTGAAAATAATCCCGCCGCAAGATGTCCTATCACATGGTACAGATCAGCGCATGAGCTTCCCGATATCAAGGAGTATGATATCATCACATCACGCTCAACTTATATGTATTATGACGGCGAGCCGCTTTATCCCTTTGGATTTGGCTTATCATACTCCAGCTTTGAATATTCTGATCTTACGGTGAATGCGCTTGACGACTGCATAAAAATATCCGTAAATGTAAAAAACACCTCCGACACAGATGGAGATGAAGTGGTTCAGATATATTTCTCTGCGGACACTGCCCCCGAAAGAATATCTAAGCTCTGCGGATTTGAAAGAGTCACCATAAAAGCGGGCAAAACCGCCAAATTATCCCTTGAAATTTCCAAGGAACGCCTTGAAGCCTACAGCACCGTTAACGGTAGAATGGAAATTTTCAGCGGAAAATACACATTTATGGCAGGCGCTTCAAGCAAGGATATACGCTGCACGGCTGATGTGATGATCTCAGGGGCAGAGGCTTCTTTCAGAAAATGCGGTGAAACTGTTTACTGTAAAAATAATGACAGTATCTTCAGAGGTTCCCTCGGATTTTCCAATGCGAAAAACGACTGGTATGTAAAATTCGGCGACTGGGGCGGAAATGTCTCATTTGAAAGCTGTCAGTTTGACGGCGCAGATCATATGATAGTATATGCTTCAGCCCCCTGCTCCCCTGCCAGAATTGAAATTATCTGCAACGGCAGCTGCATAGGCTCGGTTGAGATACCCCCGTCAGCCTCATGGGACGATTTCCATGAAATAAAAATCCCCCTTGAAAAAGCTCCTGACAACACTGTGGAATTTAATTTGCAAGGAATGTCAGCAGTTTACAGCTTTATGGCAATGAAAGATGAATAACACGATTTCACTTGCTTTTTATACATCAATGCTGTATAATGTAAATATGAGTAACCTGATCGCCTATAACGATCATAGCTCTGAGAAAGGATGGCCGTAATATTGAAAAAAGTGAAAAGAATTGCTGCTTTTGCTGCCGCACTGCTTACCGCAGCGGCTATCCCCTGCTCAACATATGCGGACGACGAAATGATAATCGAGATAATCCCCGAAACTGCCGACACCATCGTAACAGTCAAGCCTGAAAAGGACAAGACTAAGATAAGCCCCTATATTTTCGGCATAAACGACAAGGGAAATATAGCGGGCATATCCCCTACAGTTATAAAGCAGACGGGCACATCTCTTTCAACCTACAACTGGGAGACAAATTTCTCAAATCCCGGAACAAGCGGCAATAACTCAAACGATATATCGCTGGTAGATAATTTTCCATCCAGCAAATGGAGCTCACCTGCGCTTTACACTGATTCACTTGTTACCCGTGGAATGATGAACAATATTCCCGTAAGGCTGGTAACTCTCCAGCTGATGGGATATGTCTCCAAGGATTCCATGGGTATCGTTTCTGACGATGCTTTGTCGAAGCAGACAAGATGGTGTACCGTGCAGTTCCATAAAAACGACACATATCTTAATCAGCCCGACACTGACGATGACGTGGTCTATATGGACGAATATGTGAGCTATCTGGTAAACCGCTACGGTTCAGCCATGGAGGGCGGAATAAACGGATATTTCCTTGACAGCGAGCCTGATAAGTGGGCTGAGAATTTCTCGGTGCTGGGTCTTGACCAGATAACCCCCGACGAGCTTTTGTATCGTTCTGCGGAGCTTGCATATGCAGTCAAGACTATTGACAACAAGGCTTTTATATTCGGTCCGTCAGTCAGCGGGCTTCAGGGCTGCATAAATCTGAACAATTCAGACGCATGGGGCAGCCGTTCGGATAATGAGTATTCATGGTTTATAGATAATTACCTCTCGTATATGTATATGCGTGGCGATCAGGTGGGTTATCGTCTGCTGGACGTTCTGGATTTGCACTATTACACCGAAGCGCTTACTCCCGTGGGCATTCCTGTGCTCACAAGCAGCGATGAGTTCAGCAATGCTTACCGTATGCAGGCGGTCCGAACACTATGGGATTCGGACTACACGGAAAACAGCGTTTCAGTGCTTATGAACAAGCAGTTCACCCCGCTTATCCCCACATTGCAGGCTTCTATAAGAATGAATTATCCCGGAACTCGTCTTTCATTCTCTGAATATGACTTTGGCGGCGGAGACAATATGAGCGGTGCCATTGCCGAGACAGATGTGCTGGGAACCTTTGCAAAGGAAGGCGTTTACCTTGCCTGCCTGTCCCCTGTTTCGGAGGATTACAGCTTCCAGAAGGCTGCCATGAATCTTTTCACCGACTATGACGGTGAGGGCGCAAAGTTCGGAGATGCGCTTGTATATTCTGACAACGACGATGATACAATGAGCTCGGTATATGCGGCTGTGGATAATGATGACCCTGAAGTGCTGCGTCTTATACTCACAAACAAAAACATGGTGAATACGAAGAATTTCAACATAAACATCAAGTCATCTCAGTATGATTATGAGCTTTCCGAAGCATACCGCATAGATGAAAATGCGGACATTGTAAACATCGGAACGGACAGCTTTGAGTATGGCAGCAACACCGTAAGCTTTGATGCAGATACAATGTCCGTTTATATGCTGGTGCTCAGAAGCGTTGGCGAGGAACTTATTTCCGAGGACAGCAGCGAAAGCGTATGGAACACAGAAGCTTCACAGGCAAATGAAGATGATAAGATCATAACCGAAAATCCTCATGGTACTACCGAAAGCGTGACAGTTTTACAAAGCTCAGAGGCTGTTACCGAAGACACCAATCCTGCGGACGCAACAGTTCCTGACCTTATCGAAACTTCTCAGTCAGTTGCAGAAACCGTTACAGTTTCAGCAACTGATGAAGAAACTGCCCAGTCATCTGACAGCGACATATCGGAAGCGGAAGAATCCGATGAAAATGGTGACGAAGAGGCTAAAACAGTTGCCACACCTGTCAAGGTGATAGTATTGTCACTGGCTGCCTGCGTTGGTGCAGGAATATTCTATGTTCTTATTATAGATAAAAAGTAAGATAAACCATAAAAAAGCAACAGGCTATGCGAAAAGTGCAGCCTGTTGCTTTTTTATTTACGTATAACGCAGGAAGCTTTGTGAAGCATTAACAAAACAAAGGCTCACGGAAGAATATCCGTGAGCCTTTGCTTTAATCGTGATCTTTGATATATGATTTATGCGAATCGGAGGGATTTAATGAGGGCTTCATGCAGTCCTTGGTAAATCCATCTGCCTTGGCATGGTAATGAGCTGTTCCTCTGTTATCATGCTTTGGTGAAAGACGGCAGTCCGTATCCTGTGAGGTATGAGCTGTAAAGTCTTTATGACCGTTATTATTCTTGCTGAAATTCATTCAGTGCCTCCATAAATCAGTTGGCGAAATCAAACGCAGCCCTGAGCCTTCATAGCTTCAGCAACCTTCAGGAAGCCTGCAATGTTTGCACCTGCCATGTAGTTGCCTTCCATGCCATACTCCTTAGCAGCGCTGTCGCATGCATTGAAGATGGAAACCATGATGTTGTGGAGCTTAGCGTCAACTTCCTCGAATGTCCAGGAAAGTCTTTCGCTGTTCTGGCTCATTTCGAGACCGGAAGTAGCTACGCCGCCTGCATTGGCAGCCTTTGCAGGACCATAGAGGAGACCGCTTGCAAGGTATGTGTTGATAGCGTCGGGAGTAGAAGGCATATTAGCACCCTCTGCGATAGCAAATGCGCCGTTAGCAACGATAGCCTTTGCGCCTTCGCCGTCGATCTCGTTCTGAGTTGCGCAGGGAAGAGCAATGTCAAGCTTGATATTGCCTGCGTTGCACTTAAGTGTCCAAACGCTGCCCTCATGGTACTCAGCATTCTTGTGAGAAGTTCTGCCGATGTACTCCTTGATTCTGCCTCTCTCAACTTCCTTGATCTGCTGAACGAGCTCGAGCTCGATTCCGTCGGGATCGTAGATGTAGCCGTTGGAGTCGGAAACTGTGATTACCTTAGCGCCAAGGGTTGTAGCCTTCTGGCAAGCGTAAATAGCAACGTTTCCGGAACCGGAGATAACAACGGTCTTGCCCTCGAAGGACTTGCCGTTAGCCTTAAGCATTTCGTTGGTGAAGTAGCAGAGACCGTAACCTGTAGCCTCTGTTCTTGCGAGAGAACCGCCGTAGGTAAGACCCTTACCTGTGAGAACGCCTGTGAACTCGTTGCGGAGTCTCTTATACTGACCGAACATATAGCCGATCTCACGTCCGCCTGTACCGATGTCGCCGGCAGGAACGTCTGTGTCAGCACCGATGTGCTTGCAAAGCTCAGTCATGAAGCTCTGGCAGAAACGCATAACCTCTCCGTCGCTCTTACCCTTAGGATCGAAGTCGGAGCCGCCCTTGCCGCCGCCCATAGGGAGGGTTGTAAGGCTGTTCTTGAATACCTGCTCAAAGCCGAGGAACTTGATAATACCGATATAAACGGAGGGGTGAAGTCTGATACCGCCCTTGTAAGGACCGATTGCAGAGTTGAACTGTACTCTGAAACCACGGTTTACCTGTACCTTGCCGTTATCGTCAACCCAAGGAACTCTAAACATAATAACACGCTCAGGCTCTGTGATTCTTTCGAGAATTGCGTTCTCCTGATACTTAGGATTAGCCTCAAATACAGGCTCAAGTGATGTTAAAACTTCTGTAGCTGCCTGAATAAACTCAGGTTCATTTGGATTTTTTGCTTTAAGCTTTTCGAGCTGTTCACTTACATACGACATTGTATGTTCCTCCTTATTAATTCAAAACAATTTATCATTACCACAATTAAATATTGTTTGTGGCTTTCGACATACTTATAATACTACTTTTTTAACCGTTTTGCAAGTTTTTTAAATAAAGTTTATAAACTTGTTAATATTTAGCTATTATTTTGTTGAAAATAAAAATATTTTACCTAAGTTATGAAAGTTGCTTGTGCTCGAGTTGCTTTGAAATAAGTTTTTAACACCAACTTACCGTTTTGTATAGTTCGTCAGTTGAATTTTTAACATTTACTTTAGTTGCAAACGCACATAAACAATGATATAATACAAATAGTAATATTTTGAAATGCGGTGATTTTATGGACTACACTAAAAGATTAAGGGAATTAAGAATCGCAAACGGATATACTCAAGCGGAGATTGCTTTTCTGCTGCATACAAGGCAGGAACAGTACAGCAAATATGAAAGCGGAAAGCGTGAGTTGCCTATAAAGCATTTGATTTCACTTTGTATGATTTACAGAGTGTCAAGTGATTACATTCTCGGTCTTGATAAATTCAATAAATAACGGTTATGTAAATTTTATAGATTAAGAATTAACTCATTGTTCGGATTTTAAAATGATAATTTTATTTTAAAATTTCAAGGAATAACCTATTCCCTTTTAAGGCAAAAAATTACCGCCGACTGATTGTCGACGGTTCGTTGCACAATAAAACAGGTCACTTCTGATTTCTCAAAAGTGACCTTTAATTTTTTATCAAATATCGTTTCTTACGATATCTTCGTAGCTTTCTCTCTTAACAACAACTCTTGACTTGCCGTTGTTTACCATAACAATAGCAGGACGAGGGATTCTGTTGTAGTTAGATGCCATTGAGTAGTTATATGCACCTGTTGAAAGAACAGCAAGTGTATCGCCTACTGTAACAGGAGCTACCTGTGTGTGTTCCTGTACAAGGTCGCCGCTTTCGCAGCACTTACCTGCAACGGTAACGGTCTGTGTAGCCTCTTTGTCTGCGTGGCTTGCGTTTACAACTGTATAATCAGACTGATAAAGTGCATATCTGATGTTGTCTGTCATACCGCCGTCAACAGATACATAGGTTCTGATGTCAGGGATTTCTTTGATACCGCCGACGGTGTAAAGTGTGATACCTGCCTCACCAACAATAGAACGGCCCGGCTCAATGAAAATATAAGGAACAGGCACATTGTGCTCGGCAGCCTTTGCCTTTACAGCAACAGAAACCTTTTCCATATAATTCTCATAAGGAACAGGCTCGTCGCTGTTTACATACATAATGCCAAAGCCACCGCCAAGGTTTAAGTTGCTGATTGTAACACCAAGCTCGTCCTTAATTTTGCCGATGAAGTCCATCATAATTTCTGCAGCTGTAACGAATGGGTCAATATCAAAAATCTGTGAACCGATGTGGCAGTGAAGTTCTGCAAGGTTTACATTTTCATATTCAAGTGCCTTTTTAACAGCCTCAAAAGCCTCGCCTGTTTCAAGTGCAAAGCCAAACTTTGAGTCAATCTGACCTGTTCTGATAAAGTTATGTGTGTGAGCGTCAACGCCCGGCTTGATTCTGAATGAAATCTTTGCCTTTTTACCGAGTTTGCCTGCAATTTCATTTAAAAGCTCAAGCTCGTAAAGGTTGTCGACTACAAATGTGCCGACGCCTGCGTTAAGTGCAAATTCAATTTCAGCGGCAGTTTTATTGTTGCCGTGAAAATGGGTTTTCTCCATAGGAAAACCTGCCTGCTGTGCTGTATAAATCTCGCCACCCGATACTACATCAAGTCCGAGATGCTCTTCGTTTGCAATTCTGCAAAGCTCCTTACAGCTAAGCGCCTTGCTGGCATAAAGCGGCATACCGTTGCCGTTGTAGAACTTTTTGAAAGACTCAACATATGAACGGCAGGTTGTTCTGATTGTGTTTTCGTCAAGTACATAAAGCGGAGTGCCGTACTCCTTTGCAAGCTCAACTGTGTCGCAACCGCCGATTGTAAGATGTCCTTTTTCGTTAATGTTTAAGCAATCATTTACAAACATTCTCTCATACCTCCTGATATTTACTTGCGCAGCCTTTTATTCGGTCTGCAAAATATGTGACTCTATAAGAGCCTTTATTTCCTCTTTGCCATATCCGTCCTGTGCCGAAAACTCTATCATAGGTAAATCTTCGATTGTGCTGAAAATATCCTGATAGTATTCAAGCTGTAGTTTCTGGTTTGTTTTGTTCAGCTTGTCACGCTTTGTAAGCACTACGGCAAACGGGTAATTACTTCTGTAAAGAAAGTCCACCATCTCAAGGTCGTCATCTGTAGGAGGATGGCGCATATCGAGAATTTGGATGACGAGCGCCACGTTGCGCTCTGCATCAAAATATCCCTGCATCAGCTTTGCCCAGCGCTGCTTTTCGTTTTGTGAAACCTTGGCGTAGCCGTAGCCCGGCAGGTCAACCATACGAAATTCTTTTAATTTATAGAAGTTTATGGTCGCTGTTTTACCGGGTTGGGCGCTGACTCTTGCGAGTGCTTTTCTCTGCACAAGTTTATTTATAAGAGAGGACTTTCCGACATTTGAATGTCCTGAAAAAACAATTTCGGGCATATCAGATTTTGGCAGCTGTTCTTTTGTGCCGGCGGCAAATTCAAATTGTACTTCGTTAAAATTCATTTACCTCACCCCTACTGTCTGATGTTTTCCGATTTGGTAGTTACCGTATTATCGGCAACTGCGTTCCATTGCTTTTCTGAAATTACAGGTACATCGACTATTGCAATCGGGACTACCTGCGAGAAACTTGTAACAGGAATAAAACTTACTTTTTCCTTTACAACAGGGTCTATTTCCTCAAGGTCTGCTTCATTTTCCTTTGGAATGATAACGGTTTTAATGCCCGATTTATATGCAGCCATACTCTTTTCTTTTAAGCCGCCTATCGGCATTACATTGCCTCGTAGGGTAATTTCACCTGTCATTGCAACATCACGCTTTACGGGCTTTCCTGTTAAAGCTGAATAAATGGCGGTTGCCATTGTAATACCCGCCGAAGGACCGTCCTTTGGTACAGCACCCTCGGGAGCGTGAATGTGAATATCTTTATTTTTATAGAACTGCGGATTAATTCCGAGTGAATTTGCGTGACTTCTTATGCAAGTAACGGCAGCCTTTGCCGACTCCTGCATAACATCGCCGAGAGAACCCGTAAGCTCAAGTTTGCCCGTGCCCTCCATAACCGCAACTTCAATCGGTAAAAGTTCACCGCCGACGCTTGTCCAAGCAAGTCCGTTTACAGTACCGATTTCGTCCTTTGACGGCAATTTATCGGTTGTAAATTTCTTGTGTCCGAGCATTTCAAGAATTTCTTTGTCTGTAATTTTAAAAGTTTCCTGTTCGTCTTCAAGTTTTTTAACTGCGCATTTACGGAGCACATTTCCGATTAATCTTTCAAGAGTACGAACACCCGCCTCTCTTGTATAAAAATCAATTAGGAAATACAGCGCCGATTGAGTAAATTTAACCTCTTTAGCGGTAAATCCGCACTTTTCAAGCTGCTTTGGAACAAGATGCTTTTTAGCGATGTTAAATTTTTCCTCTCTTGTATAGCTGTCAAGCTCAATGATTTCCATTCTGTCACGCAATGGTGCGGGAATTTGTGATACATCATTGGCTGTTGTAATGAACATTACATTAGACAAATCAAAAGGAATATCAATATAATGGTCAACAAACTTGTTGTTCTGTTCCGAATCGAGGACTTCAAGCAAAGCGGATGTAGGGTCACCTTTGTAATCGCTGGCAAGTTTGTCGATTTCGTCAAGAATAAGAACAGGGTTGTTTGAACCTGCATTCTGAATGGCAGTCATAATTCTGCCAGGAATAGAGCCGATGTAAGTTCTTCTGTGACCTCTGATTTCTGCCTCGTCACGCACGCCGCCGAGGGCAATTCTTTGGCTCTTTCTGCCGACAGCCTTTGCGATTGACTGTGCAATCGAGGTTTTGCCGACACCCGGAGGGCCTGCAAAACAGATAATCTGACCGTCCTGCGAACCTCTCAATTTTGTAACGGCAAGCTGTTCGATAATTCTTTCTTTTATTTTTGCAAGTCCAAAATGCGATTTATCAAGTTCTTTTCTTAACTTGGTAACGGAAATTTTATCTTTGGTAGCTGTGTTCCACGGAAGGTCAAGCACTGTGTCAAGATAAGTCCTGATTACAGATGCCTCCTGACTTCCGTAAGGCATACGCATAAGTTTTTTGCACTCTTTGATGAGGATATTTTCAGTTTCTTCGGAAAGTTCCAAAGTATAAATTCTTTCGGCGTAAGCCTCTGCCTCTGCGGACGGATTATCGTCCTCGCCGAGTTCTTCTTCAATAATCTTTTTCTGTTCTCTTAGAAAATAATCACGCTGATTTTCTTCAATTCTGTCTCTTGCTTTTTGAACAATATCTTTTTCGATTGAAAGAATATAAGTTTCATTTATAAGAATGTCAAGCAACATATCCAGTCGCTCGGTTTGGTCAAGTTCTTCAAGAATGGTCTGCTTTGCCTGATAATCAAGCACAATGTTGTCAGCTATGTAGTCTGCAAGCTCGCCGCAAGACTTACAAGAGGCAACTTTAAATATTATATCATTCGGAACTCGAGGAGCTACCTTGACATAGTTTTCAAATTCGAGTCTTACAGCACGCATCAAACCGAGTTGTTCGGAGGTGTGCTTAAACTTTTTATCCGGATACGGCTCAACTTCGGCCATAAGACAATTTTTATCGAATACAGGAGTTACAATTCCGGCTCTGAATTTGCCCTCAATAACAACTCTTGTTGAGTTGTCGGGCTGTTTGATTACCTGAACTATTTTTGCAACTACGCCTGTTGAGTAGCATTTTGTAATATCCGGGTCGTTTTCGGCAGCGTCTTTCTGTGTAACAAGAAAAATAAGCTGATCGTTTTTCATAGCGGCATTTATAGCACTGATGCTCTTCTTTCTTCCCACATCAAAATGAATGAGCGCTTTCGGAAAAACAACAAGTCCTCTGAGCGGCAGAACGGGCAAAAGTATTAAATTATCGTTTCTATCGTCCATTTTCTATCCTCCCATCACAATTTATTTTACAATTAAATCTAACCAAAAAAAGCTGTATTGTTTTTTCGGCAATACAGCTTTAATTATTTACAATACTTTAAGAAGCTGTGCTTCGTTTTTGACGCTTCTTTGCATCTTGTTTTAAGTTGATTGAAACAGCCGCCTTGTCTTCATTTCTGAGAAGTTCGGGTTCGCTGCCCTCGGTTACAACCTTTTCTGTGATTGTTACCCTTTCAATAGTCGGATCGGACGGAATTTCAAACATAAGGTTAGTTAGTATTCCCTCCATAATTCCTCTTAGTCCTCTTGCACCTGTTCTCTGTTCCTGCGCTTTTTTGGCAACTGCTTTTAAAGCGTCATCTTCAAATACAAGTTCAACATTGTCAAGCTCAAAGAGCTTTTTATACTGCTGAACAATTGAATTTTTAGGAACTGTAAGGATTTGCACAAGAGCGTCGGTATCAAGACCGCTTAGAGCCGTAATAACGGGAAGTCTGCCGATAAGCTCCGGAATTATGCCGTACTTAACAAGATCGTGTGCAGTAACATCGTTCATCCAATAGGTTTCGTCAAGCTCTTTTTTATCCTGAATAAATGACTCGAAGCCGATTACGGAAGAGCCTTTGCGCTTTGTAACAATCTTTTCAAGACCGTCAAAAGCACCGCCGCAGATAAACAGAATATTCTTTGTGTTTATCTGTAAAAATTCCTGTTGCGGATGTTTTCTGCCGCCCTGCGGAGGCACATTGGAAACAGTACCCTCAATAATTTTGAGCAATGCCTGCTGAACACCCTCACCGCTTACATCACGGGTGATAGACGGATTTTCCGATTTACGGGCAATTTTGTCTATTTCATCAATGTATATAATGCCTCTCTCTGCTTTTTCAATGTCGAAATCAGCAGCCTGAATAAGCTTTAATAAGATGTTCTCTACATCTTCGCCGACATAGCCAGCCTCCGTAAGTGTGGTGGCATCTGCAATGGCAAACGGAACATCAAGTGCTTTTGCAAGAGTTTGAGCAAGCAAAGTTTTACCTACGCCTGTCGGGCCGAGCAAAAGAACATTACTTTTTGAAAAATCAACATCGGTTTCGTTTGAAAACACTCTCTTGTAGTGGTTATAAACAGCAACACTGAGCGTAACTTTTGCGGCATCCTGACCGATTACATATTCATCAAGAATTTCCTTGATTTCCTTAGGCTTAAGGAGCTTTGGAATAGAAACGGTATCATCTTTTTTAGCAAGCTCTGCGTCAACCGCTGTGTTCTCGAGTTCTTCTGTCTGCTCAAGAATATTCATACATAAATCAACGCACTGGTCGCAAATATACACGCCGTTGCCTGCAATCAGACGGCCAACCAATTCCTGTGGCTTTCCGCAAAAAGAGCAGTATATTTCTTTTTCGTTGTTTTTGTTTGCCATTAAGATTTCCTCACCTTATCTTTTTTCAATAACCTTATCGATAAGACCGTATTCAAGAGCCTGCTGAGCAGTCATAAAGTTATCTCTGTTAGTATCTCTTGCGATTACATCAATCGGCTGTCCTGTATTATCAGCAAGAATCTGATTAAGACGCTGTTTCATATCAAGAATGTGTCTTGTATGAATTTCCATATCTGTAGCCTGACCTTGTGCACCGCCTGACGGTTGGTGAATCATAATGTCACTGTTTGGAAGAGCAAGACGCTTGCCCTTTGCGCCGGCTGCAAGGAGGAATGCACCCATACTTGCTGCCATACCCATACAAATAGTGGAAACATCACATTTGATGTAATTCATTGTATCAAATATTGCAAATCCATCTGTAACACTGCCGCCGGGGCTGTTGATATAAAGGCAAATATCCTTTGTAGGATCCTGGCTCTCAAGGTAGAGTAGCTGTGCTACTACTACACTTGCACTTGCACTGTTCACTTCTTCTGTGAGCATAACGATTCTGTCATTAAGAAGTCTTGAATAGATGTCGTATGAGCGTTCGCCACGGCTTGTCTGTTCAAGGACATATGGTACTAATGCCATTTGATCAAAACCTTTCATTATAGTAAATAGTAATTAACAAAAACAGGTTAATTATTCAAATTATTTAATAACTACACTGTCCTTTACCATATTAAGAGCCTTTTCAGCCTTAACATCAAGTGTAAGTGTTTCGGCAGGAACTGCACCCTTAACTGTTTCAACATCTACCTTGTAAGCTTCTGCCATCTTGTTGTAAGCCTCGTCAAGGTCAGCGTCTGTTACTTCAATATTCTCTTTCTTAGCGATTGTTTCAAGAGCAAGTCTTAACTGAACTCTCTTCTTAGCCTCGTCGGCATACATCTTCTTTAAGCCGTCAAGGTCAATACCCATATACTGGAGGTATGTGTTCATATCAATACCCTGTGAACGAATTCTCATCTCGAAATCTCTAACCATTTCGTTTACCTGGTTGTCATACATAGCCTGTGGGATTTCGCCCTCAAGAAGTTCGATAAGTTTTTCGGCAATCTGATTGTCCTTATCCTTTTCAGCTTCATCCTCAAGACGGGCAGCGATTGTTTCTTTAAGCTCATCTCTGTATTCTGCTACAGTTTCTTTCTCTGAAACATCCTTTACAAACTCATCGTCAACTTCAGGGAGTTCCTTAGCCTTAATCTCGTGAAGCTTAATCTTGAACTCTGCGTCCTTACCTGCGAGCTCTTCAGCCTGATACTCTTCAGGGAACTTAACATTGATAGAGAACTCTTCATCAGTGCTGTGACCGATAATCTGCTCCTCAAAGCCCGGGATAAAGTTGCCTGAACCAATTGTAAGGTTGTAATTTTCAGCTTTACCGCCGTCAAATGCAACGCCGTCAACAAAGCCTTCAAAGTCGATAACTGCGATGTCGCCGTTAGCAACAGGTCTGTCCTCAACTGTTACCATTCTTGAGTTACGGTCACGAACCTTTTCGATTTCTTCGTCAATAAGCTCGTCTGTAACTTCTGTTGACTTCTTTGTTACTTCAAAGCCAAGGTAGTTGTTAATTTCCATATCAGGCTCAACAACGATGTTTGCCTTGAAAGTAAAGCCGTTCTCAACCTCTGTAACTTCGATTGATTCAACAGCAACAATCTTTACGCCTGCCTCTTCTGCTGCGTTGTAAAGAGCCTCAGGATAGCAATCCTGCATAGCGTCATCATAGAATACTTCTTTGCCGTACATTTTCTCAATCTGTCCCATGGCGGCCTCGATGGCCCGCTTCTTATCCTCCGCCGGCGCGGCGCTGGGCATGAGCGCTTTCTCTTTTGCCATATCTCTTTCCTCCCAAATCTGATTTTCTGTATCGTGTACCGGAATGCCTCCGGTGATTTATCTGCCGTAAACCCCACCGCACAGGGTTCCGAACACCACCCGGGGAATATCGTGATGATCCTTGACCACCTGAATATCCCCGAAGCCCTGTGACCGCATGATGCGGAGCACCGCGTCCGCCTGGCCGATGCCCACTTCAAAATAGAGCCGCCCACCGGGGGACAGCGCCGCCTTCCACTTTTCGCTGATGGCCCGGTAGAAGTCCAGACCGTCCGCCCCGCCGTCCAGCGCCAGATGAGGCTCGTAGTCCTTCACGGAATGGTCCAGACCCGGAATCTCGTCATGGGGAATGTAGGGCGGGTTGCTGACAATGCAGTGGAATTCCCCCAGTGCCCGG
>ENA-ORNF01000714-ORNF01000714.1-human-gut-metagenome-genome-assembly--contig:-NODE-714-length-32513-cov-4.290714_pt1 | contig 32513 bp, 30 predicted proteins | sample MGYA00242110_ERZ509012 | MGnify/ENA primary metagenome ERZ509012 (study PRJEB26280, sample SAMEA2338714) | human gut metagenome | biome: human gut; feature: human-associated habitat; material: faeces...
AGTGGTATAGTTATTTCGAAAACGATGTACTAGTATCATTATAATCGAGTGACCGGATATGTCCATAGCAATTTTCAAAATTTTGTCCCGACTTTTCGACTTTCCCCGTAAAAAGATACAGTGGGACGTCAAAATCCGCCCCACTGTATGATCTTTCGGACACTCTTTTTAATTCTGCAGACCGCCGTCTTCGGCCGGTTTATCGCTGTTTTCTGTTTTTGACGGCTCAATCTTGTCGCCTTCGCCCTCCGGCGCAACGGACGGCGCTGCCGTCAGTTCATCCTGCGGCGCAGTGCTCGTATTGGCATTTTCCTGCGTCACATCTGTTTTCGTGCTGTCCGGGTTCGGTGTCGGCGTCGGTGTAGATACCGTTTTTGGCTCTTCATACATCATCGGCTCTGTCCTTGTCAGCACCTTCTTCGTCGAGCTGTTGCTCTGCTGCGCGATTGTAATCTGATCACCGTCTTCCAGGGTCAGACTATGCACCATCAGAATCGACGGGCTGACATAAACGGTATCCTGTATCTCCTCGTTGACTTCCACACGGCTCGATGCCGTAAAGTTTTCTCCGTAAAAATACCAGGTATCTTCTCCGGATTTTTCGATTCGTTCCAGTGTTACCGGCAGAGCACCCATCTGCAGCTTCACACGCTCATACGGTGTCTCTCCGTCTTCTCCGTAAACGTACCGTTTTCCATACAGCATATCATACTGCAGCACCTCGAGATCCACCTGATAATTCTTCGTATTCCGTCTCGTCTGATGATACCGGAAAATGGTTCCGTCATGAATTCCCACACGGTTCATAACCTCTGCTGCAATCTGGTAGGAAGCAATGTTTTCCTGTTTCCTTTTCAGTCCCATGTTATCCCAGATCACGTATTCGGTCTGATACAGATAGCGGTTCTCCAGATCTTCTACTTTCAGTCCCATCGTTGGCAGATGGTCCCCGTACATCACAAGTACCACCGGCTCCGGATAATCCGCAAGCTTTGTCGTCAGCTCTTTGACAAATATGTCCATCTCATGAATCTGATTTACATAATATTCCCAGGAGTAATTATTTTTTTCCCGGTCTTCCGCGCCTGTCACTGTAATCTCCGGATCGTCAAGCACCGGCTCTGTCGGATAATCACCGTGGCCCTGTACCGAAATCGTATAGATATAATCCGGTTCGTCTGTCGCATCGAGCGTTTTTATGATCTCTTTTGTCAGAATATGGTCTTTTACCCATCCTGTCGCCGTCACATCCGAGATATCCGGCATATATTCCTCCGAGGTAAAGGTATCAAAACCAAGACGCGAGAACACACTTCTTCTGGAATAGAAGTTTGCTTCATTGTTGTGGATCGCATGGGTCGCATAGCCAAGATTCTTTAAAACATACGGCGCACTCTCACACGTCTCCTCTGAAAGCACCGATTTGTACGGATACTCACCCGCTCCGAAATACCGGAGGCTCATGCCGGAAATAGTTTCAAACTCTGTGTTTGCTGTTCCGGCTCCCACCACCGGCACACGGAGATAACCGGAAGAATAATCCTTCATCAGCTGCCGGTAATACGGGATCGGGTCCTCGGAAATGTTGAGGAAATTAACCAGCTCCGGATCGAAAAAGGACTCCAGCTGCAAAAAGATAATATTCGGTTTTACCGTATCATCCTCTTTTTGTTCGCCTTCACTCGTCTCAATCTGTTTCACGAGCTGTTCGGAATAGCCGTTCGGCTCTGAAATTCCCGTATCAAACAGGGTGACTGCCAGACAGTACGGATAGCCGTAATCCTGGTAGGCAAATGCGATGTTGACGAAATAGCTGGAAAGCACACGCTTTGCAAGCGCCAGATTCGTTGCTCCCGTAAAGAGTACAATTACCAGAGCAATCAACGGCACATTCAGATACCAGCGGATTTTCCCCTGAAATTTCGGTCCTTTGATCCAGACCCATACAAAAAATGCCAATAATGCCACAAGAGCTGCCGCAACGAGGATCATGGTACCTTTCGACAGATACTTCGTCACGACCTTGGCACCATCGCTTAAGTTCCGCAAATCCGGCCCGGTAAACGGTGTGACGCGGTTCGCCAGAATCACACCGTTGATGATACCGAGCAGCAGCCAGAAACAGCTCATGATGAGCCGCACGGAACAGATAAACTACCATAAAAGTAGTGAAGATCAAAAATGCATTATACAAAAAGACCCAGGGGCTTTCCACCATGTAGCTCCACGCTGCCGCAAGCGAATGGCGGGAAAATGCTTCAATCACCAGGTACAGAATACAGCACCCCAGAGCCTGCAGCGGCAACGAGAGCCAGTTGCAGACTTTCACTACGGTTTCCTTGTTTCCATGCAGTTTTCTTTCTTTATTCATTTATTTTTTCAGCTGCTCCAATCTTGTCTGAACCTGCTCCATCATCTGCTGATAGTTCGCCAGTTTTTCTTTCTCTGCCTGAACTTTTGCTTCCGGAGCTTTGTTGATAAAGTTCGGGTTGCCAAGCATGCCGTTGGAACGTGCGATCTCTTTTGTCAGACGCTCTTCCTCTTTCGTAAGGCGGGCGATCTCTTTTTCCAGGTCAACCAGCTCGGCAAACGGAATGTAGATCGTTGCCTGCGGGATCACTGCGGATACCGCATCGTCTGCGATGCCGGCTTTGTCTGCCTGTACGTGAACTTCGCTTGCTCCTGCCAGAGTTCCGAAGAATACAGCACCATTTTTGAAGGTTTCCTGTACAGCAGCATCTTCCGTTACAACGAATACGCTTGCCTTCTTTGACGGCGGTACATTCATGCTGGTGCGGACACCACGGATGCTTCTTACCGCCTCTTTCATCATCTCAACGGCTGCCTCATCCTCTGCGTATGCAAAGTCTTCGGTCTCTTTCGGCCATGCGGCGATCATGATGGAATCCTCGTCCGGATTCAGTGTGCAGTAGATTTCCTCTGTGATGAACGGCATAAACGGATGCAGCAGCTTTAATGCATTGCCGAGAACGGTTTTTAAGGTCCACAGTGCAGCGCCCTTCGTCTCGTCGGTCTCGCTGTACAGACGCGGTTTTACCATCTCGATGTACCAGTCGCAGAATTCCTCCCAGATAAAGTCGTAAACCTTCTGTACGGCGATACCGAGCTCGTAGCGGTCCATGTTGTCCGTTACTTCGGTTGCCAGGGTATTGACTTTGGAGAGAATCCATTTGTCTGCCAGTGTCAGTTTGTCTTTTGGCATCTTGGACGGAACCTCTGCTTTTTCCAGGTTCATCATGATGAAACGGGAAGCGTTCCATACTTTGTTTGCGAAGTTACGGCTGGCTTCTACACGCTCCCAGTAGAAACGCATATCGTTACCCGGTGCATTGCCTGTTATCAGTGTAAGTCTGAGTGCATCTGCACCATATTTATCAATTACTTCAAGCGGGTCGATACCATTGCCAAGAGACTTACTCATCTTGCGTCCCTGTGAATCTCTTACAAGACCATGGAACAATACCTTGCCGAATGGCTTCTCGCCCATATGCTCATAGCCTGAGAAAATCATTCTGATTACCCAGAAGAATATGATATCATATCCTGTTACAAGCACATCTGTCGGATAGAAATATGAAAGCTCCTCAGTCTTTTCAGGCCATCCAAGCGTTGAGAAAGGCCAGAGTGCTGAACTGAACCATGTATCCAGTGTATCAGGGTCCTGTGTCATATGTCCGCCACACTTAGGACATACTGTTGTCTCAGTATCTGACACAACCATCTCACCACAGTCATCACAGTAATAAGCCGGGATTCTGTGTCCCCACCAGAGCTGTCTTGATATACACCAGTCACGGATATTATCTGTCCAGTTAAAATATGTCTTTTCCATTCTCTCAGGCATAAGCTTGATATCACCATTCTTAACTGCTTCAGCTGCAGGCTTTATAAGCTCATCCATCTTAACAAACCACTGCTGCTTAATCATAGGCTCAACAGTAGTCTTGCAGCGGTCATGTGTACCTACATTGTGTACATGGTCCTCAACCTTAACAAGAAGTCCTGCAGCCTTAAGGTCCTCAACCATCGCCTTACGTGCCTCATAACGGTCCATTCCGGCATATTTGCCACCATTTTCATTAATAGTAGCATCATCATTGAGCATATTAATCTCAGGGAGATTGTGTCTCTTGCCAACCTGGAAATCGTTAGGGTCATGTGCAGGTGTAATCTTAACAACACCTGTACCAAATTCCATATCTACATATTCATCTGCAATAATAGGAATCTGGCGGTTCATAAGAGGCAGTTCAACCATCTTTCCGACAAGGTCTTTGTATCTGTCATCATTAGGATTTACTGCAAGCGCCGAGTCACCGATAAGTGTCTCAGGACGTGTAGTTGCGATGATGATGGCATCATCTGTTCCTACGATTGGATACTTGATATGCCAGAAATGTCCTGCCTGCTCCTCATATTCAACCTCAGCATCTGAGATAGATGTCTTACATACAGGACACCAGTTGATGATTCTTGAACCCTTGTAGATAAGACCTTTCTTATAAAGATTGATAAATACTGTCTGTACAGCCTTAGAACAGCCCTCGTCCATTGTAAAACGCTCTCTGTCCCAGTCACAGGAAGAACCCATCTTCTTAAGCTGGCTTGTTATTGTTCCGCCATACTGCTTCTTCCACTCCCATGTACGCTTGAGGAAGCCTTCACGTCCGAGTTCATTCTTATCAATGCCTTCTTCCTTAAGTGCATTGATTACCTTAACCTCCGTTGAGATACTTGCATGGTCAGTTCCCGGAATCCATAATGCTTCATATCCCTGCATTCTCTTGAATCTTATAAGGATATCCTGCATCGTATTATCGAGTGCATGTCCCATATGCAGCTTACCTGTTATATTCGGAGGCGGCATAACTATTGTAAATGGTTTCTTACTTCTGTCTACTTCCGCATGGAAATACTTTTTGTCCAGCCACTTCTGGTAGAGACGGTCCTCAATCGCAGAAGGGTCATAATTCTTTTCGAGATTCCTGCTCATCTTTCTTCTCCATTCTTTTCAATCTGTCTTTATCTTATAAGATTAGTGTGAACATCAGATTAATATCTGATTATCACGTGTGCAAAAATGCACCAACTAAACAGAAAGCCCCTGCACTACAGAGACTCTGCAATGCAAGGGCGTATTAACGCGGTACCACCTTACTTCACCTTCCGGCCTTATCGACTGTAATAACGTCAGTCACCCCGTCACATCCTACTTAAGTCACAATCCGTCAGATTATGATTGTTCAGATGTGCTGCTAAGAAGCTACCTTCCCTGACCATTCACGAAACAGCCTTGCAGCCTGTGAGCTGTTCTCTCTTGCGATAGCTGTCAGGTACTCCTCTTCCTCACCGCATTTATTGTATAATAATATGAAACAATAAAAAAATCAACCCCTAATCAAGAATAAGCTGGTCTGCCGTAACAAAAACATATCCGCGCTCCTTAAGCCTGTCAACAATCTCCAGAGCCGCCGTCACTGATGAGTCAAAGATATCATGCATAAGTATTATGTCACCATTCTTTGCATTTTTCACAACATGCCTGACAACGGCACCGCAGTCAGATGTATTCCAATCCTCGGGGTCAACCGTCCACAGGACACTCTGCATGTCAATCTCCTCTGCCATGCATGAACTCAGCATTCCATATGGTGGTCTTATATAATACGGCCGGACTCCAGTTATTGCTTTGATTGCCTCATTAGTCTCATTCACCTCTTCAAGGGCTTTTACTTCAGATACTGCCGTAAGCTGAACGTGGCTGAATGTATGATTGCCGATAAGATGTCCCTCCTCATACATTCTTTTTACTACCGCCTCATTGCCTTCTATATTCTCTCCCACCAGAAAAAAAGTTGCCTTAACATTCCTCTCCTTAAGCCCGTCAAGCAGTTTTTCTGTTGACTGCCCGGGTCCGTCATCGAAGGTTAAGGCAACTACGTTCTCGTATGTATATACTTCCGGATACCCGAGGTCCGCATCTGCTCCTGCATCCGTTTCTTCCGCCACATCAGCTGTTCCATTCCACGCGCTGCTAATATACTTATTATCAGCATTAATATTCTCTGCCGGGATACATGCCAGAACAGCCATCACAACAAATACTACCATTAATAATATATTTCTGTGTCTACTCATATACCGGTCTCCGTTGCAACTCAGTATATTATATTACGCCGGTCTGATATTATTCTCCATATTATTTTCTGCTGCTGGCCGTTGTGAGTGCTGTGCGTCCTGCCATTCTTCAGGTTTCTTTATGAGGCTGTCCCCCCTCCCGCAAGAAACATTTTTAACTTATATTGTATTTCAACGTGTGACAACAAGTGTGACAAAACTTCTTACTTTTATTGTCACACATCTGTCACACTTTTATCATTCTATATTATTATTCGCTGTCTGTATCGTATTTTGCACGAAATGGCATTTTAGCGGCGTGAAAAGACAGTGGATGCCAAAAAAAAGGATATGGGCTGCATAGCTTGTACTATACAGCCCATATCCTTTTTATGCCGTCATGCATCACTGCCTGCATCATCCACAATAACCTCTCTTGAAAGCAGCTCCATGAACTGCTCACCTGTTATTGATTCTTCCTCATACAGTTTCTTAGAAATCTCGTGAAGCTTTCCAATGTTCTCTTCAAGAATCTTTGTTGCCTTTGCATGTGCTTTCTTGACAACCTCTACAACCATCTCATCAATCTTCGCTGCCGTCTGTGCCGAACATGCAAGCGACGTGTCGCCGCCGAGATACTGATTGCTGACTGTCTCAAATGCAACCATGTCAAAATCACTCATACCATATCTGGTAATCATAGCTCTTGCAAGCTTGGTTGCCTGCTCAATATCATTAGACGCGCCTGTTGTTACTGAGTGGAATATAAGCTCCTCAGCCGCACGTCCTCCGGTGAATGTTGCAATCTTATTCTCAAGCTCTTCTTTACTCATAAGATTGTGCTCATCCTCATCAACCTGCATTGTATATCCGAGTGCTCCTGAGGTTCTTGGAATAATCGTAATCTTGGTAACCGGAGCCGAATGTGTCTGCATTGCTGCGACAAGTGCATGTCCGACTTCATGGTATGATACAATAAGCTTTTCCTTATTCGTAACTGAAGAGTTCTTTTTCTTCTGTCCTGCGATTACTGCCTCTACGCTCTCCTCAAGGTCTTCCTGTCCGACAGTTCTTCTTCCGTGTCTTACGGCACGAAGGGCTGCCTCGTTCACAATGTTGGCAAGCTCCGCACCTGATGCACCCGCAGTCGCCCTTGCTATTGCAGAATAGTCAACAGATTCGTTAACTCTCACCTTATCAGCATGTACACGCAGAATAGCTTCTCTTCCCTTAAGGTCAGGAAGTTCTACAGGAATTCTTCTGTCGAATCTTCCCGGTCTTAGAAGTGCCTTATCAAGTGATTCCGGTCTGTTGGTTGCTGCAAGAATTACAACACCCTTTTTACCGTCAAAGCCATCCATCTCCGTGAGAAGCTGGTTCAGCGTCTGCTCACGCTCGTCATTACCACCGCCGTAAGAGCCGCCGTCTCTCTTCTTACCTATCGTATCAATCTCATCGATAAATACTATACACGGTGCTTTCTCATTCGCCTGCTTGAACAGATCACGAACCTTGGATGCACCCATACCGACAAACATCTCAACGAATTCCGAACCTGCAATCGAGAAGAACGGAACATTCGCTTCACCTGCAACCGCCTTGGCAAGAAGAGTCTTACCTGTTCCCGGAGGACCTACAAGCAGTGCTCCCTTAGGAAGCTTCGCGCCTATCTCTGCATATTTGTCAGGATTATGAAGGAAATCAACTATCTCAGTAAGTGCTTCCTTTGCTTCCTCCTGTCCTGCAACATCCTTGAATGTCACACCTCCTGTAGACTGGACATATATGCGGGCATTACTCTTGCCAAAGCTCATCGAATTGGCACCGCCCATTCCGTTCATCATCTTCTTATTAAGAAGCTGCCCGATAATTACAAATACCGCTATCGGAAGTATCCACGTAAGCAGGAATTCGATTATAGGTGATGTCTGCTGCTGAATCTCCTTGGTAAACTTAATATTATTATTTGCCTCATACAGCCTGTCCACCAGCTTATAATCATCCATCTTGCCTGTCTTATAGACAACATACTGTTCATCTGTCTTTGTAAACTTGATATCATTATCTGTTATCTCTACCTGGGCAATAGAACCGCTGTCTACCCAATTAAGGAACGTACCGTAATCAACTTCCTTAATACTCTTCTCATAGAACCATGGCATTACTACCATATTGAGTACAAGAATGATTGCAAGAGCAATCATATAGTAAAACATCAACGGCTTCTTAGGTTGTTTGACTTCCTTCATCAACGCCTCCCTCTGACATTCACATGATAATTATATGGTTATCAGAATCATGTCTTTTTATTAAATTCTATTCTACATTCAGGACACTTGATGCATATTATGCCATGCCCCCTCGGAACCGTTATCTTAGTGCCGCAGTTAGGGCACTTAAAGACTATATTATTCATGCTTTTCAATATAACAACATGAAGTTTTTCTTTCCAACTGTTCATCGCAATAATACCTCAACGCCACTAAATACTTCTTACATGACATACTTTACCATGATTAGCTGAAAAATCACATTAAAAATATATAAACTATTATTATAGATTTATTATCTTTTTGATATTGCCCTCAAAATCCTTCATTGTAAATGTGCCGTTCTCATAAAGGATATATCCGTGCCAGCTATTCTCCTTCGGAATTGATACCGAACCCGGATTAAGGTAAAGATATGTACCCTTAGTCTCATCCTCAGGGTCTACCGGCTGCCACTCTGCCTTAGGCACATGTGTATGTCCGCACAGAAGCACATCCTTATCACGAAGTGCCGGTCTGTCAGGCCCGTTAAGCTTGTGACCATGCGCCATTACAAATGTATATCCGTCTGCAAATATCACGCCCTGTCCTGACATCACAGAGAACTTAAGAACCATCTGGTCAACCTCCGTATCGCAGTTGCCACGGACACAGATAATCTCGTCCTTTCTCTCATTAAGCTGTTCAATTACAGTCTTAGGTGCATACTGGTCAGGAAGGTCATTACGCGGGCCATGATAAAGTATATCTCCAAGAAGCACAAGACGTTCTGCCTGCTCCTTATCATAGCACTCAAGAAGCTGTGCGCAGTACTTTGCTGAACCATGGATGTCTGATGCAATTACAAGTCTCATATATTGTATAATCTCCTTTTCCGCCCGCTTCTTCGGGCATCCCAAGTTTGTGCGCACGCACAAATCTTTTTACTTACCGCTGCTGAATATAGCGGCTGTTATTTTACTGTGTTCCTTAGTAAGGCGTCCAGGCATAAGTTCACTGATTATCGCACCTACCGGTCTCATGACTGTCCAGAATACGATGGCATCTACCGGTGTCATAACTATATTCTTGATTGCTCTTGTCTGAAGCACGGCAAGATACTTTACGCCGTCATAATTGTACATAATTGCAAGCCATAATGTGTTAAGTCCGATGTTAACAATGACATTAACAAGAAATGATGCAGCAAGCACGCGCATGAATCCCGGATTCTTCTTATAATAGAATGAACCGTATATAAGTCCTGCCACTATTGCACTGATTGTAAATCCCGGAAAGTATGCACCTGTAGGCTTAATGATATACTTAATTATATCAAGCGCCCCGCCAAACATGGCACCCGCAGCCGGACCAAACAGACATGACACAATCTGATTCGGTATTCCTGAGAAACCAATCTTAAGGAAGCTTGAAATCTGGATTGTAAAATATCCAAGCACAACAGCTATTGCCGCAAACATGGCACACAACGTAAGATTGCGTGTACTTCTGAGTTCCTTAGCTGATTCTGACAGCATTGTTACAAATTTTTTCATAAAAAATACCTCCTTTGCAGTAGTCCGAGCCCTACATAAGAGGTATGTGATGTCCATATCATATTATGTAGCAGCGGGATGCGAATTCTGTACCGCAAGAAATCTTTTCGTCCGAATGACAACTCCCTGTTCACTCAGCACTTAACGCACAAAATTCTACTCTGCTCTTAAATTATGCTTTACGCGAAACTGATTATAGCACATACATCAGTTAATGGCAAGCATATCAATGAACTTCAATATGCTTCAACAAGCTTATCAATAAACTTTCCAACAGGCTTTCCATTGCGTAAGTCCTTCTTCATCACAGAGTACATATGGTCATTGCCGTTCATATATGAGATAAGCTTATAGAAATCCTCTTCAGTACGGCTGCTTCTTACACAGTGCCTGTATATACGAAGCCACATGACCACGCTGTCTGCCGTAAGCACTCCTTTAAAATCATCTCCGCATATCCTCTCCATACAATCAAGATAATACTGCACTTCAGCAAGCTCATCATATGACATATGTTCTCTCAGGCGGTCACACATATTGGTAAAATTCAATTCTGCATACTCCCTGTGAAAAAGCCATGCGACAGCCTCACATACAATTCTCTCGTACAATCCCTTCCTGCGTTCATCATCACTGTATTCCATGCAGTTTCTGAAAAAGCCCGACATTGCAGCCACTCTCACACCTTCTGCATATTGTCCCAGATATGTAAGCCCATGCTGTGTAATGTTCAACTTACTGTGCCGGTTGTAGATTCTGATTAGCCTCCCTGTATCAATATTACTTCCGGTTATTGTAACTACTCTCAGCTTATAGCTGTCAAATATCCTTCTGAATTGCAGAGGAAGCTCGTCATATGCCGCACCTCTCATGTCAAGCGCAATATCATCACGTTCAATAACAGGCTTCTCTACAACCGATGTGATTCTGTAATTGCCGTATCTGAAAAGCATCATGGCAGCACTTCTCTGTATTCCGTCCACAATTACCGCTGAATCAGCTTCAATCACCGGTGCTAATATTATCGGTGGAATATAGGCATCTTCCATTATAGATATAATAAACTCGTTCAATGTCCTGTTATCCCAGCAGAATGCCCTTCTCATGCTTCCGTTGTCATCAATGCTTCCCTTCCTTATATTCTTAAGATATTCCGCCACGGTAATATACTGCTCTTTTATCCCCATCATATCCGTCACCTCACATAAGCACGCGTATATTCTCATATGCACGTATCGCCGCAATGCTTTCCCTATATTGTCTGGCATCTATAGCCAGTGCCTCTTTTATCTCATCTGAAGAATAGCCCTCTGCCATCATAATCAGCACGGCTCTCTGTATGATGGAAAGGCGGCTCAGATATATCATCATGCTGTCCGAATTGCAGCCTTCATGCTCCATAACCTCGTCAAACACATCAAAATCCGATGCTATAGTATCTGCCAGCCTTAATCCGTCCTCGCCGACACACCTGTCCAGACTGTCAACCATACCATATTCACTTCTTCTGCCCTTCGTATTACGTCTTCTGAGCTCGTTAATATATCTGCGCTCAACATTCCCTGTATAATATGCTGCAAATGTACATCCTGTGTTCTCATCATACCGTTCAACACTCTGGCTGAGTACCTCAAGTGCTATGCTGTAAAAATCATCATAATCTGCCTGTGTGATTCCTCCAAGCCTTGCTATAAGCGGATTACACAGCTTCCTCAAGCCCTCCATGCCGTTACCACAATATCGTGACAGCACCCTGTCCTTCTTCTCTGGATTCATATTCATCTTTCCTTTCTTTCAAAAATATGTTTGTTATGTTGTTCATTATCTTTCACACCGCCTTCTGTATCATGTCTCTATGATAGAACTAATGTTCATATATGTCAATATAGTTTTTATATAAGACTAATTTAATTATTTTTCATGAACATTCGTTCGCCAAGTAGTGAATTATTATATATAACCCAAAAACTTTTTTACAGGCAGGAGAATGACAATGACATACACATTAATAAGAATTCCGCTAAAAGACTTAAGCTCATGTGATTTCAACATGAATGTAACCGGTGATGAAGAAGCTGCCAGGCAGTACATAGTAAGCACAGAGGACTCAATCATAATTGACCAGCTTGCACGTCTGAGAGGATATCCATGCAGCCATATCACCGAAATGATACTCATACGTTCAAGGAATAAAAATTCCGGCGAAGATGACCTCAGGCATGTACTTTCATGCGGCTTCACCTATAACGGTGTTCACTACCGCAGATTCGGCAAATCCGCATCTCAGGCCAAGAACGGCATAACGGCTTTTGTATGCGACAAGTATTATGACGTGCTTTACAGGATTTCACAGATGGATATTCCCGTAGCTAATTGTGTAATATCCAAATATGAGGCGCAGCGCTGCCTTATCTTCAGCTCATGCACGATTATAAAGGACTATATGCCGAATATTGTAATAATAGGTGAATACAAAAAGACGCTGAACGATATTTTCATACGATATGTTACGGATAACAGACGTGTTGCCGAGGGCCATACAGATATAAAGCTTTCACCCTTTGACGGCTGTGGCTGCCATGAAGCAGGCTTTATGCACACCGTCAGCTCCCGGCTTAAGCTTGATTACAACGCTGCCGGCGTACAGGTAAGAATGCCGTTTATAAAGGGCTACTCCGTATATGTTCCTTTCAGAAAGATTCTCAGGGAATGGAATATTGAATACATAACTGATATATACGGCGTAAGGCATCATATAGATGATATTGACTGCATATGGAATACATCAATGTTCAAAGGACATGTGACGTAGATATTCGTGACGTATCAACAATGAAGCCGGTAATGTTTTTTGAAACAGCCAACACAACAACACAGAGCATCTCTGCCGATGCAGTATACGCAATGTCTAAGGGTTCAAGAAAAATCGCATTTTCAAATCCCATGACAGGTACTGCAACTATTGAGGCTCAGGTATATCCTTTTGAATTCTATTCTCTCATGACAGACGGTGTAATAGAGTCAACTGCATCTTATCCTGTAAGAGAGCTTATAAAATGTACCGAAGCCGGTATTCTTGCAATTCCTGAGGATGCCATAGCAGGCACGGTATTTGCATTTTGCAAGGGCTCATTCGGCGATGACGAGATCAGCGGTACATATTCGGAGAACCGTTTCACAGCATCCAATGCATCCGACATTGCTGTCGGTGAAGAGTATGAGGTAGGCTACATTGCATCAAAGAGCTCAGGCGTTAAGAAGATTTCATTCAACAACAGCCGTCTCCCTAAGTCATACTATATCTCAATGAACACTGTTGAGAAGGATGAGAATGATATCCTTACACCTTATAAGATTATTCTTTATAAGGCACAGCCACAGAGAAGCTTTGAACTTTCACAGTCAAGTGAGGGCGACCCTGCATCACTTACAATGACCTTTGATCTTCTCTCTGACAAGGATAACAACTTTATTGATATGATAGAGATTGAGGAATAGTGCAGCAGCTTTACAGCAGCTTTGCACAAGTCTGTCTGTGATGCAGGCACCACACAGCATACGCGGGTCAGGCATGAAGCCTGCCCGCGTTTTTCCGTAATCCGTGCCTGCAAGCACAAACTTAGTATGCGCCAAAGACGGCGCAAGAACGGAGGATTAGTATGAAAGAGCTTATATCACTGCTGCCAACACTTGCTATAGCAATCACAATGAATATTGCTGCGGGAATGTACTACAATATCGGTACACGCCGGATGCATTTTGAATTGTCATTGCTGGCATCAGGACTCCTTAAGGCAGCAATCGTAACATTTATGTTCATCGGAACAGCCTACTGCTTCGATGCCACCGACTTATCAGCAACCGGTGTCACACCCATGTTTATCATGACCTCCGCTATAGGTCTGTATGTGGGAAAAGCCATGATATCCCTCGGTAAAATACTTGGTGTAAATATAACGGCTACCAATATATGACAAGGCAGGTATTCATATATGGATGATAAACAATTTATGGAAATGGCTGTCAAGCTTCAGGATGTTGACAGTCACTGCCGTTCTATAGAACTTCGCATAGAAGATTTGAAAACAGATATCCATGATATAAGGGATTCACAACGTGAACTTGCTGATAAGGTCACTACTCTTGAAAACCGCCCCGCAATTGAGACAAAGGCACGCTGGGACTCGCTTTCAGACAAGCTTATCTGGCTGTTTGCCGCAGGCATTGCAGGCTTTCTTCTTGCCAATGTCCTTCCCGGTGTCTTTTGACATTGTCCGGCAGTTATATCTATGCATTTATACGATAGGAGGTTAAATACTACATGAATTTTAACTCATTACTCTCAATTATCCTGAGTCTCAGTAACGGAAATACTTCAAAAGCATTTTCGGAATTCCTCAGTGTACTGACATCAGGGCTTGTTGCGGCAACGTCAGAGCTTGAGAAATACAACTCTGCTCTCTCAAAGGTTGCCGGCACGTCATCCTTTACTTCAAAGGAGCTTAATGAAATCAGCGTTGCTTCCGCCAACGCCGCAGCACGGTACGGAAAGCACGCATCTGATTATGTTGCCGCTGCCGGAGCTATCTATGATTCCGGTGCAGCCAATGCCGCACAGCTAACTGACCTGTGTGCCGCATTGCAGAATTCTGCCGGAATGTCATCGGAAATGAGCTCCGGTTATATTCTTGCCGCCAACTCTGCCTACACACTGCATGACGGCGTGGACAGTCTTATTGATATTCTTGACGGTCAGAACAGCATCATAAACAGCACTTCGGCAGGACTTCAGGATATGGCTGAAGCCACTATCCTTGCCGCCGCATCAGTGCGGTATAAGCGCAGATGAATTCTCTGCATTGGCAGCCACCGCGCTGGACGGTACAGCAATGTCCGGCAAAGCAGCCGGCAGCATGCTTAACAGCATTTTTAACACTCTCAGTAATCTTACCGACCCTTCCATAATCTCAGCCCTGAATTCTGTAGGCATATCAATTACAGAAATATCGGAGGGGAGTAATGCACTCAGATCCCCAATACAGCTAATCAGCGAGCTTGCTGACCAATTCAACACTCTTGACAGCTCTTCAAAGAACAGCATTGCCGGTATTCTCGGCACGGATTCCGCCTCGCTCACAGCTTTCATGTCCAATATGAAGTCCTACAGCGATAATCTGGCACTGTACCGGGCATCTGCCGTTTCTTTAATTGACAGCTCTGCCGCGACATCATCTGAGCTTAACAAGGCTGTTAACAAATTCAGCGCTGCATGGGACGCCACAGCAGGCAATCTTATCGATACAGATGATATTGCTGACGCTGTCAACGCGCTCACCAAGCTTCTGTCTGTTGTCGAATCCGTAACAGACGTTATCGGCGGCAAGGGTGCCATCGCACTCAGTGCAGGTGCCGCAGGTCTCGCAAGCTTTATAAAGAATTTTGATTGACCTTTTAAGGTGACAATCATATAAAATCCGGCAAGAGATTTTATCAGGTCAATCGCAGATAAGGACACAGCATAATGGCGCTGTGAACAAGTCTGCGGATACATGGGATTCTTTATTAAAAACTCTGTATAACACAATTAACGGAGTATAAACTTACATGGAGGAGTAAATGCTTGAAACTCTCAGAGCATATCAGACCCCTGAATATTCATTCATCGGGTTGCGAAAGCAGAAATAACTGATTATGCCGGTATATGGTAATCAGGGGGAGACCCTTGAGACGCCTGTGTGCCACAGGATATCCTGACAACAGACAACGAGCAGGACGGCACTCTGCACATATGTGCATGACTGTATATAGTAATGAAGAGTCTTGTGCCAGCGCACAGAGAGCAATCCCCACAGACATACCCATCCTCTGAGCAGGCTGCGGCCATAATGCAACATCTGTTTATAATGCATAGTGCATATTGCGATTATGAATTTCAGTAATATGCCCGGATGCGTGTTACATCCGGCGAGTAAAATTCAGATTTTACCAAAGAATATTAATAACCTGTAATACAGATAATACGATACTAAGAAATACTGCGATACCTACCACCTATATCCGCAGTTCTTACAATAGAAGGTTCTGTGGATATCCGCGTCAAGGATTCCGAGTGTAAGCATTCCTACTGCCTTGCTCATTGATGATATCTTTTTTATATTGGTTGAGCCACATGTAGGACACTTTGGGACGTTCTTTTCATACAGTCCACCAAAGTATGCTGCTGCCTCTGCTTTCATCAGAGGAGTTGGTGGCTCTCCAATTTTTCTCTTATATATTTTGAAAACCTCGCGTGCAACCTCTTCCTCACATTCATAAAGCTCTTTTATGTACTGAACAGCTTCCTCTTCCTTGCCAGCATAATACAATTCAAGAATTTCTGTAGCTATTGGACGTCCCGTCTTTTGATTTTTCTTCCAAATATATCCCCCCATTGGATCTCTTTCCAATTTACTAAAATCATCATGTATTTCCTGTGGTGTCATAGTTTTATACGCCTCCTACCTATTTGTCATCGCACTGTATCATTTATCGTTACGCTGTAATTCACATTACCCTGAACCTTGTAATTACCCTGTGACTGTAAATCATAGTAACACAACCGGGCTATACGCGATACCTACCACCTATATCCGCAGTTCTTACAATAGAAGGTTCTGTGGATATCCGCGTCAAGGATTCCGAGTGTAAGCATTCCTACTGCCTTGCTCATTGATGATATCTTTTTTATATTGGTTGAGCCACATGTAGGACACTTTGGGACGTTCTTATTTCTGCATGCTCTCTCATATGCTTCAACCTCTGCTTTCATCAGGGGAGTTGGCTTATGTACTTTACTTTTAAATATATCGAATGCCTGGCGTGCAACTTCCTCTTCGCATTCATAAACTTCTTTTATATGCTGAACAGCCTCCTCCTCTTTATCATCATAATATAAATCAAGAATTTCATCAAAGATTACCTCTCCTGTTTTAGGATTTTCCTTCAGATAATTAATTTCATCAGAAATTTCCTGTGGTGTCATATTTTTATAATCCTCCTACCTATTTGTCATCGCACTGTATCATTTATCGTTACACCGTAATTCACATTACCCTGCACCTTGTAATTACCCTGTGACTGTAAATTATCGTAATACAACCGGTCTATACGTGATACCTACCACCTATATCCGCAGTTCTTACAATAGAAGGTTCTGTGGATATCCGCGTCAAGGATTCCGAGTGTAAGCATTCCTACTGCCTTGCTCATTGATGATATCTTTTTTATATTGGTTGAGCCACATGTAGGACACTTTGGGACGTTCTTGTTTCTGCATGCTCTCTCATACGCTTCGACCTCTGCTTTCATCAGGGGAGTTACCTTATGTGTTTTGCTTTTAAATATATCGAATACCTGACGTGCAACCTCCTCTTCGCATTCATAAACTTCTTTTATATACTGAACAGCTTCCTCTTCCTTGCCAGCATAATATAATTCCTTAATTTCATTATATATTGCCTCTCCCGTCCTTGGATTTTCCTTCCAAATATATCCCCCCATTGAATCGCTTTCCAATTTATTAAAATCATCATATATTTGCTGTGGTGTCATAATTTTATACGCCTCCTACTTATTTATCATTAATATAATTATATCATTATCAGTTATATATGCAATTAAAATCTCTTGCCCAGATTAACAATGCTCTGAATGATATAAATAATGTCTCTAAGTCTGGCAATATTTTAGATTCTATAGGGGAAAAATACACCTCTGACGTTCTGAAATCCGCCATATCCGAATCAACACTTGATGACAAATCAATTAAAAGTATTCTCACAGCGCGCGGTTACATAGGCGACCTTCTCCAATCCACCACCTCTGAGCTCTCCAGAATAACTGAGCTCAACCGTATTGCTGAAGCAGAAAAGGCTGCCGCATCAGCCTCTGATGAGTTCAGGGCTTCCTCTGACGGACTTATCGGCACTTTAAAAGGTGGCGGCAGCGTCTTTAAAGGGCTTTCGGACCCACTTAAAGGACTTGCGCTCAGTCTGAAGAGCTTTGCGGCTGCCAATCTTCCGACGATTGCCATATCAGCGTTAACTGCCGTTGTAGCCGGCGGCATAGCTGTATACCACAACTACACGCATGCCCTCGATATTGCAAAGGATAAGCTGAAAGAGGTCAGCAACAGTTTTGATGAAGCTTCCTCTGTGCTCAATTCCTATAACAGCGAACTAAGCTCCAATATCAGCCGCATAAATGAACTTGAAACACTGTCAGGCTCTAAGTCCCTCTCTTCGGATCAGGAACTTGAAATAGCGCGCCTTAAGGAACGGAACAACCTTCTCCGCGAAAGCATAGAGCTTCAGAATGAAAAGGTCAAGACTGAAGCAAAGGAGCTGTCAGAGCAGAACAGAAAGACATTTTCCAAGGAATTCGATATGGATAAGCTGTCTGACTCGGAAAATATTGCCCGTGATTATCTCAGCTCCCATGATGTTCCCGATGCCACGGCTTACCTTAATGAAAAAGGCTCTGATATAAGCAGTCTTATTGTCGGCTATGCAATCAACCGGCAGAAGCTCCAAGAGCTGAGTTCCAAAGATGACAGTCCTGCCAATAGAGCTGCCATATCCATGTTGGAGGAAAATACACGGTATATTACCGACTCGCTTAATACTGTATTCTTTGACACAATATCCGAACTGTCGGATTACAAGGAAAATCTTATCAAGCTCATGAAGTCCGACGGAACCTTTGACAATACAGCGGATCAGGCGCTGTGGAACAGCATTAATGCCGCTGAAAAGTATATGTATGAGATAACCGGCAAAGCTTCCACATGGAACAAGCATATATTTGAATCAATAGCCGGCAATTCTGATTTCGCCACAGATATCAGCGCCCTTCTGAGCGGAGAAGCTGATACCTCATCCGATTCGATTGACAGGCTCAATAAAAAGCTTGAGGAATCAGGTCTTATTCTTGAAGACGGCAAATCTGCCCGCGATATGTTTCTTGAGTACCTCAAGAATGCAGGCAGCGGTACTGCTGCCGTATCCGAATCTTTAAGCAGCGTATCCTCACTTTTTAAAGAATCCACCAATAAACTCTCCTCTGCCACTCTTGCAGATCTTAACGCTGAGGCCTCCACGCTCTCATCAATAAGAAGCCTGCTTGACGGCTCAGGCTCTCTGAACAGTTCATTTCTCTCACAGATACTTCAGCAATTTCCGGAAGCAACCGATGCAGTCCTGAAGTTCTCACAGGGTCTGATGTCATCAGAAGAGCTTTTCAACAGTCTGGCTGATATATACGCCGGCGACAGCAGGCAATATATTAATTCTGTTTTAAGCAAATCGGCTGCTGACAGGGATTTCTTCAATTCCATCAAAACTAATTATCCTGTTCTCTTTGATAAGCTTGCCGCTATATACGGTAACGATGTACTTAACTGGAAGTCCTTAGAGGATGCCAAGAAAACCATTGATGATGCCCTCAGGGCTGAGCTTGGCAAAGAATGGGCAGATTACTTTAACATCATTGTCGATTCTGCGTCAGGCATATTGTCAATGAGCTTTGATGACAGCGACCTCGCACTATATGATCCCGAAGAAGCTGAACGGCTGAATACATTATTTGACCGGAAAAAGGAGCGTCTCAAGGAGATAACAGAGCCTGCGCTTGAGCTTCACAATACTGCATATCAGTCTATCGCTTCTTCAATGGATCTTTCATGGAACAATGTACAGGATAACAATACGGTTAAGGATGACTCAGGTTACCCTTCCGATGCTGCCGGCAATGTCACTGATACATGGCGTGAGGAATTTGACCGCCAGTTCGCACTGCTTGAGCATCATCACAACATGGGACTTATAAGTGAGGACAAATATTATGCCGCACTTAACGTCCTTAACGAAAAATATTTTGCCAATCAGGAGCAGTATCTTGATGACTACCGCTCATATGCTGAGAAGATATATACAGGTCTTAAGCAGTTCTATACGGATTCCCTTAATGAACAGCTAAGCAGCATGGATAAAGCAGCCAAAGCGGTTACCGGATGTCTTGACGAGCAGCAGTCAGCACTTGAGCTTCAGAAAACTGCCGTGGAGGCTGAATACAATGCAAGAATCGAGGCTCTTGAAGATGAACAGGCTGCACTGCTTGAACAGAAGACCGCCATTGAAGGCCAGAAGAAAGAGCTTGAGGAACAGCTCAACGCTATTAATAAGGCTAATGAGGCACGACAGCGTTCCATTGATCTCCGGAAAAAGGAGTATGAACTTGCACGGGCAGAGAACCAGAATTCAATGCGCGTTATGGTAAACGGCCAGATGATATGGCGCAATGATTCCTCTGCCGTATCTGATGCCGCAGAAGCCCTTGATGAGGCTTTGGACGAGCAGAAGCGTGCAGCAGTTCAGGAACAGATTGACTCTCTTGATGACAGCATCAATTCCATTGATGACAAGAGTGCGGCAATCAGCTCCTCCATATCATCGCTAAAGGAAGAACTCGACAGCATAACGTCAGGGATTGACGCACAGATACAGTCACTTACACAGTACCGCGACAGATGGGCTGCCCTTCCTCAACAGTTTGAGGATTCACAGAATCAGATATATGCATCCATGCTGCTGGGGCAGGAATGGCAAAGCAGTGTCCTGAACCTTGATGAGGAGCTGCTCACACAGTTCGGCGATGAATATACAAGAGTACAGGAACAGCTTAAGTATGTAACGGATGCCTCATCGGATGAGATAGCCCTGATGGGCAATGTCCTGCAATCCTCCGGACAGACCGGTGAAGATTCCCTTAACAGTCTGATGGAAATTGGAAGCAGCGCCCTGCTCTCACTTGCAGACAGCACAACAGCATCATCCTCAAGCATCTGCGGCTCTCTTGACGATATACGCTCCAAAGCTGACGAAGCCCGTAACGCCCTTGAACAGCTTGCTGCCCTTGATGCGGTTTCAGTACATCCGGACAGCACAGGCTTCAGTGTCCAGTCAGTGAATCTGCATGATATTCCTGACGCACCGGCTATTGTATCCGATATCAGCGATATCTCCTGCTATTCGTCCGCACCTATTGTCAATATTGAAAGCGGTGCGATAACTCTTAATGAGGTTGATGACGCAGAGCGTGTCGGTGAAGCAATACTCAGCATAGTTCCCAACTATGTGACACAGCGGCTCAATTACCGCTGATACTCTTACGAAGAACGGAGGATTTATGAAAGATAAGACTTCAGAAGGTTTATTTACACTTATAGACCAGTTTTTCCGCATTATTAACCGTTTTGAAAAAGAACGCACTCTTTTTAAAACAGTTATTATAAGCCGCATTAATGCGGAAGGCTGCTATTACGGCAATATTGACGGACAGGAATATGAGCTTCCCAACGGTACTGCAATGACTTTTTCTCCGGGTACCCGCGTCATTGTATGCATACCGGACGGCGATTATAAGCAGCGCTTTATAATCGCTGTAAAACCCCGCCAGCCGCACTAATTTTCTAAGGAGGACATAAAAATTGGTTAACAGACCCACCATCAACAAAATAGATGTATTTGATGCATCAATGCCGGCAGATATAGAATTCTGCTGGCAGGGCATACAGCCCTATGCAAGCCGGCTGTACATATATGAATCAGATACCTCTTCCGAGAGCAGCCAGCCTGTTTTCACACAATATTGCGAAAGCATACGGCTCAAACAGCAAATTCCTGCCAATACGCTGAAAAACAGCCATTCATACTACGCTGTAATAATCCTGTATGATTCAGTCGGCAATCCGTCAGAGATGTCATACCGGCAGTATTTTTCCTGCTACTCTGCCCCGGCTCTTACATTCACGGGGCTTGAGACTGACGGCTCGACCATTCTTAATGTATCGGGCTTCAACGTCACGGTAACATATTCGCAGGCTGAAAACCGTCCGATCAGTGAATATTCCTATACTCTGTATGATTCATATAAGACACCGGTATATTCAAGCGGTTCAAAATATCAGTCTGCCGGGGACGGCAATATTATCACATGTCCTTTAAAGTCCCTTATAAGTGACTGCACATATTACTTCTCCATTGACGTAATATCTATTGACAATGTATGTATACACTCCCCGCTGATTGAATTCAGTGTATATTACAGCACCCCTGCGTCCTGCTCGGCGCTTAATGCCGTCTGTGACAGGGATGCCGGCTATGTAAAGTACAGCACTAATATAATCGATGTACAGGGGCATTCGTCAGGTGAATATGTAATTGATAACGGCATACTTAACATAATAAGCGGCACCGTTTACTATAATACGGGTTTCAGCATTACGTCTGATTTTACATTTGCCGTACGCTTCATGGAAGGTACATCGGTATGCCTCTACAACTCACCGGACACAGATTCCTCCGTAGCAGGCAGCCGCATAACTCTCAGCAGTCTGGAATATGAAGGCAGAATCCATTACCGTCTCAGCATATCCGACGGTGTTCTTCCACCTGTCATTCTTTACTCAGACTTTTACGATAAGGATGCCATGCGGACTGTCTATGTCCGGCGGAAAAATAATCTGTACAGCCTGTACGTTGCAACAGGAGGTGAAATATAATGTTTATTTCAGGTTTATTACTGCTTGGCTCTGATTATTCTTATTTTCCGTATGTTGTCCCGACTGAGGAACTGACAGTTCTGGAGCTTGGCACAGGCAGATATGATTCCATATATGCATCACGCAGCACTTCAATGCCGCTTATTGACCCTCCTTCCCTTATCTGGGACACAGATACGGTATTTTGCGCCGATTACGAAAAATCGATCAATGCCGGCAACATTGATTTTTCTCTGTCCACAATCAGCCAGCTTGCCGTCAGGCGCCGCAAATACGGTACCTTTAACTGGACTACCGTATGTGTCCGCAATATTGATTCAAAGGAGGATCTTCAGTTTGCCGGTATTGACCTTTTCAATGCCGGTAATACAGACTATGAATATGCTCTTGTGCCTATTCTCAACGGTGCAGAGGGCAATTATTACATTGTGTCCGTACATTCTGATTTTGACGGCATATACATTTTTGATAAAAACAGAATGTTCGGTACAACTCTTGATATCAAATGCAGCACTTCCAGAAAGAATTCCCTTATATGCCAGACATCACTTCGTGACAGATATCCGCGCGCAATATACAATTCCTCGGTCAATTACGATTCCGGCTCAGTTGAAGCATTTTTCTGCCGATATGATACGGCACGGCATGCCTTCCATCCTGATGATTCGTGCTCATACAGGCACGAGCTGATGGATTTTCTTACTGACGGCAGACCCAAGATACTTAAAGTCAGTGATGGCCGTATGTGGCTTATAAATGTCGATGGCGGCTCCGTGAGTGATAATGAGGGGGACCACTGGCAGCACCGCATGACCTCCTTTAATTGGTTTGAGTCCGGTGACTGCCTGAATGAACGTGACCTCTACGATGCGGATCTCATTGACATTGATTCTGAATATTGGAGTTATGGAGGATAAGCTATGAATTATACAATAACATCTGCTGACAGACAGCTTGCATTTTCAAGATGGCTTGAGCTGTCAGTAAAATTACTCATACTGAATGATGATAATTCTGTCTTTGACGATCTGACCGGAATTGCCAATGCAGGAACTCTCAACATTGACAGTTCATCCTCTGTGCGGCGCACATACAGCATTACAATCACACCGTCCCTTACTGATTATAATCTCGGCACACGGATAAGCGGCTGGGCAGGCCGCACCTGCCTGCTGAGGCTTGGTGTGCGCACTCCGAGACAGGAGCAGTTCACATGGTATAATCAGGGCATTTTTCTGATTACCGGCACTAACCTGTCATATGACAGCTCATCTGATAATTTAACGATTAATTGCAGTGATCTGTATGTGACGCTCGATGGTACGATAAACGGAGCCTTAGGCGCATACAAGACGGTATTCCCCGCATATGCCGAGGATTCTGACGGCAGTGTAAAGGATGACCGGTACAACACTATCCGCGACTCCCTCATCTTAGCAATATCAACTTTCGGAAAAATACGCAATTATCTCGTATGTGACATTGGTGAGTACCGTGGATTCCGGGAACACAACACGGATTATCAGCAATATCGTATCAATAATCCACGCTGGAACTGCCTGCCGTATGACCTTGAGTACTCATCCGGTTCTTCCATAAGCTCTGTCATAACCGACATGATTGAATTATATCCGGGCTATGATGCCGCTTTTGACGAAAACGGAACATTTGTGGTACAGCCTGTTCCCGACTGCTACAGTGACACGGTCATCATGGATGATTCCGATATAAATGAGGTTCTCATATCTGAAAGCATCTCCTCTGACCTGTCCTGTGTGCGCAATGTATGTGAGGTGTGGGGAAGGACCTTTGACACTGACTTTTATTCCGAAAAATGCTCTTCCTTGGACGGCTGCTATAACGTCGAAATAGACAACTACAAGACATCATACTACACAGGTGACATTATCTCTTTCCGTGTTGATAATGATAATACTGCCGCGCAGAAGGTGAATATTAATGGTCTTGGCATAGTACCGGTATGTGATGAAAACACTGATAATCCAATCAGTGCATGTGCCTGCCTTGCCGGAAATGTCTATACCTTCCGTTGCAGGCGCCGCTACGATACGGATGCCTCCTCATTTGTAACCATACTATACCTTCTCGGTCAATGGCAGCCCCACGCCGTTAATGTTTTAACAGACGGCTCTGTCATTGAGGACGGTTACACTGCTCCGGACGGAACAGTGCTTGACCTGTACAGCTCCGAATATTTTGAGACGGTCTATAATTGCAGCAATGTCGAATTGACTATAGTTCCCGATTCACCCTTCACTGTACAGCGTATCGGTGAAAGATGTGCCGTTATGTCGGGTCAGGAATATGACAATATCACCTCTGACTCTCTCGCACTTGAACGCGCCCGGTATGAAAACTGGAAAAACAGCAGGCTTACGGATGATATTACCATCACCCTTAACACAATCATCCCCTGGCTTAAGGAGAATATGAAGATAGAGTACACAAGCCGCCAATATAATGTTCCTTCACAATATATAACAAAATCCGTATCTCTCGATTTTGCCAACGGAACCACAACTGTCGGCATGTATACGTTCTATCCGCTATATGAGGACAATTCAGAATCCGGAACATACAGAGTTCTCTCATCCTATTCCCATGCAAGGCTCTCCCGCTTCACACATGCGAAGCTTGCTCTTGTAAAATCACGTTAAAAAAGAAAGAAGGTGCAATCTTAATGCTAACAACCACAAATCTCAAACTTAACAAACCGGATATCAGTGACAAATATGATATATCGCTCTTCAATGAGAATGCAGACATTATCGACTCATCAATTACTGGTATCAGCAATGCTATTGCAGGAATCCCTCAGCACTTTAATGATGTTGACAAACACTTTGATGACGTTGACAAACAGCTTGTTGATGTCGACACCCGTATTGGTGTTATAAGCAGTACCAAGGTTGACAAAACAGACGGCAAGGCACTATCCGACAACAATCTTACCAATGCACTGAAATCCTGTTATGATGCGGCGTACACACACAGTCTGTCTGCTCACGCACGCACAGATGCTACTAATATCCGGAATTCTTCTGTAAATGGTAATATCCTGATTAACGGAACTGACACCTGTGTATATTCACATCCCGCAACATCCGGATACCGGCATATTCCAAACGGAGGCAAAGCCGGTCAGATTCTTCGATGGAGTGCTGACGGCACTGCCGTATGGGGTCCTGATGCCAACACTGTCTACTCTGCCGCCAGCTCAAGCACCGCAGGAGTATCAAAATTGTACAACTCTCTCGGCTCAGCCACAGATGGCTCCGTAACTCAGAAGACCGTTAATGATGCCATATCATCACTAAAAAAATCTGTCAGTGATGGCAAAGCTTTAGTCGCCGCTGCCATCACTGAAAACGGCAAAGCTACGGCGGCTGATGCGGCATTTCAGACACTTGCCGATAATATCGGTATTATCTCAAATCTTCAGTACAACTCAGGCTACACACAGGGTAAAGCTTCCAACAGTACGGCAGTTCTTACAACCGGAGGATATACCTCAAAGGTGGACGATGATTCAGAAAATGATCTGTATCATGTTGTATTCTATATTAATGGTAAGCCTTTGAAGGATATCGAATTAGGTCCACGTTATGACGGATGGTCAACCAGAATCTATGAACGTCTTGTAAATTGGTCAATAACATTTTCAATATGATTTATTATTCATCAAAATTCACTAATATAATTATTACTAATCAAGGAGGTTTTTTATGGCAGCATACACACACGAATACAGTCATTTTCCTGATGCTCTCATTACTCTTAAGCACTATAAAGATGTCACTGATGAAAATGCAGGTATTATTAACACCTACAGAAAATACATCCAGAACGGACAGTATGATTCGGCAGCCGCCTACGCAAAAAGTAACAGTGATTTCTTTGACTCATGTCTTGTAGGCAATGATACTCTTATGACCTTGCAGGAAGAAATCCGCAACACACAGATTCTTGCTCTCAAGAGATGTCAGAGCATCAGAATATCTGATACTGAGCCGGAGGTCATCGAAACCGGTGATGTATGGATTGGAGGTCTGCATGAGTAGTTATAACAGCACTTCAGCATATCCGCAGGCTGTGGATGACATTATGTTTATATCGGATGTCTCCCTTGATACCATCGGAATATCACGGCAGCACAATGATCTTATAAACAATGGCAGCTACGCCAAAGCGCATGAATACCTTAACAGCCGGGCGGCAGTCACACCTGTGAATGCCGGCTTTTTTAATATGCTGGAAAACAGAATCTATCAGACTCAGCTTTTTGTTAAAACACTTACAAAAACAGTAATCTCATTCCACGGAGATTCACAGCCTGATAACCCCGCAATATCCGTATGGATATCCGGAAGTATAACTGAATAATCTGAAAGGAGTTTATTTATATGAATTTTACAGAAAACAAGAAAAACGGACAATATTACAGAGTATTAAAGGACACCAGCTCTGACGGCACAAGAAACTATGACAGATATTCCTTCGTAACCGATGCCTCTGATGTCATTTTCTCGGATGGCACCAATGTTGAAGCAAAGCTCGGCGGCTCATCAGGTTCAATTGCAGAAATCAACAGGGAGATTGCAGAATTAAAAAAATCTGTCAGTGACGGCAAACGTACAGTTGCCACTGCCATCACTGATAAAGGTGTTACTACGGCAACTGACGCTTCTTTTAAGGTCATGTCTGATAATGTAAGACTCATGGCAGGTTATCAGTTCGGACAGGGCGTTATCGCCGCCGACAACCGTGTCAACACCGGAAGCACCAACTACAAGAGCGGGTATAATGCCGGCTATAGTAAGGGGAAGGCCGACTACAAGGTTGTCACTGTAAGTCTTTATGATTATCCCAACCCTGATGACGTAGATGAAGATGGTCATTATGAGAATTGGAATCATACTTTTAAATATAAAATAGGTAAAGGTTACACAAATGTGTATTGTCAGATAAATTACTCATTCTTCAGTGACTCAACAACCCGTTTTATAATTGATTACAGTTATGACACCAATACCGGAATATTTACTGCAAATTTGTTTAAGTGGGACCATTCCGGAAATGCTGCATTTTATCGTGGTGAACCTGATTCTTCAACATCAATGACGCTTATTGCAGTTGGATGAAAGGAGCTTTTATGATTAACAGTTATTATTTTTCTGACGGGGATATACAATTATCCCCTCACTTTATGCTGCACGAATTCCAGTCCCGTAACGGCTGTGATGAGGTACTTATTGACGATGCACTTATTGATCTGCTCGAAAAGGTATTCAGGGTGAGCGGTGCTTCAAGTGCCACTGTAAATGATGGTTACAGGGAACCTGGAGCTTATTGCCGTTCGATAAGCGGACTTGATAAGGATGCCCACGCTTACGGTATGGCTGCGGATATAGTATTTTACTCTGATAATGACGTGATTCCCGGCAGTATTATATGCTGTATCGCACAGGATCTCGGATGCGAGGGCATTGGCTATATGGGTAACGCCGTACACCTCGACACGCGTGGCAATGGCGGATATAAAAACAATCATTGGTATGGTGATGAGATATTGAGCAGAACCGTATCTGACTGGCATGATTATTTCGCTATCAATGAACACTTTTCGGATATAGGCAATTCTTTAATCTTTGAAGGAGGCAACATTATGAATAGAGCTATTAGTCCTGAACAGTTAAAATACGAGGTAAACCGCTATGCTTTGACTGTTCTTGGTCGAGAAATCGGTGATGCAGACACTTATGTGGAACTTCTCAGCACAGGCCAGCTTGACTGGTATGAATTCACCAAAAGGCTTCAGGAATCAGAGGAAGCCGTCAAACGCTGGATAAAATATACTCTTTTTGCAGATATACTTGGAAGAATCCCTGCCCAATCGGAAATCAACTGGTGGTATGCACAATATGTACTCCATTATGAGCTTAATAAATCGCTTATGTGCAGACGCTTTGCTGAAAACTACGAAGCATTCAGGGATGAATATATATAACTGTATCATGCAGATACATATATTCTATATCTACAGATACTATTTTTAATTTTGATAAAACTTTGTTAAACCATTCCAAACATAAATTATTTTTTTATATACTATTGCCATTGTATTTTACTGCCGTTGCATGATAATATTATTTCACTTTCAGTAATATCCGGATATTATTTGTTTTAATTATTTACAAAGGAGGATTTTTATTGAATAAGTCTGAATTAAAAGAATACTTTCCATATATCAGGTCTCGTGATGAGATTATGGATGAGATTAAGAATAACGCCGGTCTCAGCAGTATATTCTATTCATGGAACGAGCAGGAGCAGAATGAATTTATAAGCTTTTGTTCCGGAGCATGCGGCGTTAAGATTATGTATGATTCATTCTTTAAAGAAGTTATGAATGCTGAAAGCAATCCCGAACCTCTTGAGGGTTTTCTAACAACAATTCTTGGGCGCAAGGTCCACATTCTTCACGTACTTCCCAATGATACCACACGAATTACAGATGAGGCTTCTCTTCTTGTAACAGACATTATCGTACAGCTTGAAGATGGTTCTGTTGCCAACATAGAAGTCCAGCGTATAGGTTATATGTTTCCGGCGCAACGCTGTTCCTGCTATTCTGCTGATATGCTTCTGCGTCAGTATAAACGTATCCGTAGCGAGAAAAAGCGTGATTTTACATACCGTGATGTAAAAACCGTATACCTTATCGTCCTATATGAACGCAGCCCACATGAATTATCCGGCAGACCGGAATGTTATATACACTACGGCAGGACATCTTTCAACACAGGAATCAGTCTTGATATGTTACAGGATTTTATTCTCATATCACTTGACAATTTTCATAAGCACATGCACAATAAACCTATAGAAACTATCGAAGAGGCATGGCTTACATTTCTGAGTGATGATTCACCTGAACGCATTATTGAAATCATCACAAAGTATCCTGATTTCAAGCCACTCTACGATATTATTTACAGAATGTGTACTGATGTAGGGAAGGTGATGAATATGTTTTCCGAAGAACATCGTATACTTGACAGGAATACAACCAAGCTTATGATTGATACAATGACAAAAGAAGCTGAAGATGCCAAGGCTGAGCTTGAAGCTTCCAGAGCTGAACTTGATGGCACACGGGCAGCACTTAGTGAAGTTAAAGAACGGCTGAATCTGTTCAATGCTCAGCTCGATGAGGCCAATTCCCAGCTTAACGATGCTCATTCCCAGCTCGATGAGGCCAATTCCCAGCTTAACGATGCTCATTCCCAGCTTGATGAGGCCAATTCCCAGCTTAATGAAAAGGATGCTGTAATAGCCCAACTCAGAGCTCAGTTAGCCGAGGCTTTAGCACACAACAGTTAAGCTATATATAACCATGTATCTTATCAGACTGTAATCATTACTACCCGTTTGACGGGTAGTAATGATTGTGCGTACTTCACTGGCTCAGCAAGTTCCCGACTCCTAATTAAAAAAAGAGGCCTTGAACTGATACATGATACATAACAACATATCAGCAAAGCCTCTGCCTCATTATTCAATTATACTTCCTGAAGCGGAATCTCGTCAGTCTCATCAGTGTCATCTCTATCACCGTCTGACTTTTCTGCCTTTTCATCTACGTCTGCCTTAACCTCAGGCTTTGCTTCTACAGTATTTTCCCCTGATTCTCCTGCATCTGCGGCATCATCTGTATTGCTCTCGTCTGCCTCAGCTTCCACATCCTCGTCTTCAAAGTCTTCGTCTTCACCATAGAAATCAACAGGAATTATATCAACATTACTTACACTCGCATTACCTATAACATATACAGTGTGAATTCCTTCTTCATCAACATTTATGACTTCATTGCGTACACGGCTTGCTACCTTCTCAATGTCACATGTAACATTAACCCCCTCTGGTACTACAATAACAACGCTGCTTGCCTGGCTCTTAAAATTAATATAGACATCTTTTTCAATCACGGCAAGACTTAAGTCAAGAACAACCTTTGATGCAGAAGCCTTAATCTCACATCCCTCGAACTCCTCATCCTGTATCTCGATGACCTTAGACTCTGCAATTGCATTATACTTTTTAACTACATCGTCAGCACTCTCTTTTTCTTCTTTTACATACTTTTCCTTTGTGTTCCTGTACTTGTCATATGCTACCTTACCTGCCACTGCAAGTGAACCAATACCTATTACTGTCTTTAATAATGAACCCTTCTTTGCCATAATCATACCTCCTGTTTGCTGTTGTTTTGATATTATTTGTTTGTTTTTGAGAATATACATCCGCAGTAATTCTGTCTATACAGATTGTATTCAGATGATAACTCTACTGACCTCTTATATCCCTCTTTTTTCTTAAAATCCGATAGCAGATATGGAACTCCGTACTTCTTCCCGAGCTCATATCCAATAGAATTAAGCATTGCACTGTTCTTAAGCGGACTTATGCTGAGAGTTGTCGTAAAATAATCAAATGTACCCATCCTGGCAGCAAGTTCCGCAGCTGCCTCAAGCCTCATCCTATAACAGATAAAACATCTGTCGCCTCCCTCAGGGCACTTTTCAAATCCCTTTACAGCTGCATAATATACATCAGGCTCATAATCACCTTCTATAAAGTTCACTTTGTTCTTCGCCGGAAACTCACTGATAAAACGCTTCTGCTCCTCAACACGTTTCGTGTATTCTTCCCGCTCGGATATATTGGGATTATAATAAAAAACCGTAATTGCAAAATACTGTGAAAGATATTCTATTACATAGCTGCTGCATGGCGCACAGCAACTGTGCAACAGAAGCTTTGGCACTATATCTTCAGCCGATATACAGCCTATCAATCTGTCAAGTTCCTTTGACAGATTACGCTTCTTTATTCCTTCATATGAATTATCTGCATTCATTGCGCATCCCTCCGGAGATTTCTGTGAGCAAATTCTCCTACAGGTACAGGTTTTCCAAAATAATATCCCTGAATGTAGTCAACACCAATCTGTGACAGTACCTCATACTGTTCTCTTGATTCAACGCCTTCTACACATATCTTAGTGCCTATTGTCTTGGAAAGTTCTACTATAAGCTTCACAAATGCCTTTGCGTAATCATCATCAACTATATCATCTATAAATGTCTTGTCCACCTTTATTATATCAAGTGGGAGCTGCTTTATGTAATTGAGCGATGAATATCCTGTTCCAAAATCATCAAGTGCAATCTTAGGACCAAGCCTTCGCAATCCCTTAACGATATTCATAACTCTCTCCATATCATTAATTGCAAATGATTCCGTTATCTCAAGGACAATGTTATGCGGATTAACGCCGGTTCTGTCAAGAATCTTCTTAACATTGTCAACAACGTCTTTTTGCATAAGCTGTACAACCGAAAGGTTAATATTAATTCTGAAATCAGGGAAACCATGCTCGTTCCAGTCCTTACACTGCCTGCACGCTTCCTCAAGTATAAAGTCACCTATTGATGTAATAAGTCCGAGATATTCCGCAAGGGGTATAAACTCTCCCGGTGCCATAAATCCGAGTGCCTTGCTGTTCCATCTTATAAGAGCTTCACATGATACGCATTCTCTCGTAACAGCATCCACTACAGGCTGGTAGAATACAATGAATTCGTCACATTCCAAAGCTAGGGGGTTTGAAAATTCAGATCCTCTGTCTGTGAGAATGATCGGAAAGAGTCGTGCAAAGGTATCGGAACCAAGTTTCCTTTGCAGAAAGCGGAACACTCGTAAGGTAGAACTGCTCTTTGTGTCATCCATGAGGAAGGCAAGCATAAGGGTACAGTTCCTGAAAAGCATAGTAAGAAGAACCTTGCCGGGATCAGGACCGACAACCGTATCAATCTCCACCACATTGGTTTCGGGGTGGCTTTCAAGATACGTGAGGAAATCAGAGTAGGTTCTGCCAACGATATATTC
>ENA-ORNF01000721-ORNF01000721.1-human-gut-metagenome-genome-assembly--contig:-NODE-721-length-32363-cov-8.831156_pt1 | contig 32363 bp, 21 predicted proteins | sample MGYA00242110_ERZ509012 | MGnify/ENA primary metagenome ERZ509012 (study PRJEB26280, sample SAMEA2338714) | human gut metagenome | biome: human gut; feature: human-associated habitat; material: faeces...
ACTTGCATGTGTTAAGCCTGCCGCTAGCGTTCATCCTGAGCCAGGATCAAACTCTCCGTTGTTTATGTTGCTTTTCTTTTTTTCTTTATATGAAAAATGGCAACACGTTGCAGCGTGCTGTTTTCCCGGCCCGGCCTTTTTAGGTTGGAATTGAAGGTTTGTGTTCCTTATTTCCTTGCTTGCCTTTCGTTATGGCTATCCTGTCGCAAAATGTCATTGTTCTCGGCTTTCAGGGTGCTTGCCGCATGGCCGCTGCCCTGATTGCGAGTGCAAAGTTACAACCTTTTTGAGGCCGTGTCAAGAGGGTGCGGCCTTTTTGCTGCCCTGCGACGCCGATTTTTGCTGCCTAACTCTTTGACTGGTAAGGATTTAGCTCTTTGTGTTAAATTTTGTTAAACATACTCTTGCCAGCCAGGGCGGGAGGAATGGGAGTTTTGGGAGTGATGGGAGCTATGGGAATTTTGGGGAGGGCGCTGAAGCGCTGAGCCAAAACAAATTTTTGAGCGCACCAAAGCGGCAAAGCGCTTAAGGGGCTTAGGGAGATTAAGGAGATTAGGGAGGGTAAGGTGCTTAAGAGGGCTTAGGGGCTTGAGGTTAAAGCTTTCGCCGAGAGGGGTTCGAGGCTAAAGCCTTCGCCGGCACCAAAATTATAGGAAGCAGAGGAAGGGAAAGTTTGGGAGGTTAAGGAGATTAAGGATTGTGATAGACTAAAAATATTTCGCGGACAAAATTGATAAATCAAAAAAATTTCAGACCTTTGTGGTATTCTTTCATCTATTCGCTCATGGAAAAACAAAGCTTGTGAAACTGCAGTCAAAGATATACCCGGCATTGATATATTTAAGTTTATCATGGCCTTTGCCGTAATTCTTATCCATTTCCCTCCTGTTTTCGATATTGGTCATGAAATATATCCGGAGGTTATACGGTGGCTGATTAGGTTGGCCGTACCTTTCTTTTTTATTGTATCCGGTTATTTTGCTTACAAAATCATCAATTCTCCGGACAATTACGAGTCCGAGGAATGAAAATGCTTCGGATATGGGCAATTTGGATGCTTATTTATTTCCCATTACAATTATACAGTGGATTTCCTGACGCAAAGAGCGTTGTTGTATATATCATCAACGTTTTACTCTATGGAGAAGAAGCTTATGCATGGCCACTTTGGTTTTTATATGCCCAAGCAATATTTTTCCTCATAGAGAGTTTTCTGCCTAATAGACAAAGGCTTCGTGCTTTTGTACACATTATCTATATTTGTGCTTTGGCTGCATCGTCTTTGTATCTACTTCACAGCGATTTATTCCCGAAACTTTTCACATATACTCCTCAATGTGCCTTTGGCGGTTGCGGATTTATACTTTGTGGGTATTATCTTAAGAAATATGAGGCGAATATAAAAATCAACAGGTATATTTTCGCGGCTTTGCTACTTTGCTTAAGTTATGTATTGCGAGTTCTTACAATGCCATTATGGGAGCTTACAGGCGGTTTGGCTCTTATTATTATAGCCCTTGCAATCAAATGTAAACCCCGGCCTACTTTTCTTACCATGCGACACGAAAGTGCTTGGATATATTACATGCACATGTATGTGCTGATGTTGCTTTCTTTGGTGATATTTACCAACGGAGCATCTAAAGGCATTATAATCTCTTGTGCTTTTGTAATCTCCTTTGCATTGGCATGGCTCCTAACCAAGCTGCAAAAACGAAGCCGAATGTTCTCATACCTTGTCTCGTGATTCTCAACTCCTATACAAGAGAACAACAGCCCTCCATTCATTCTTTGAAATTGCTTTGGGGACTATAACGTATTAACAACTAATAAAGCAAGAATATCGAGTAAAAGACAAGATAGAACAAAACAGAAGAGAGTCAAAGACACTCTCTTCTGCATACTCTTTGGTTATTTTATTGAAATTATCTCACCATGATTTTGCGTATGGATCCATCAGAATAGCGCACGATGTTGATTCCCGAAGTAACCGTTTTATGTCGATTACCCTGCAGATCGTAAATCGCAATAATCATAACGTCAGCTTCAGTGCTTTCCACGCCATCCTGTCCGATTCGGAACCATACTTTCCCCAGCATATCTTTAAAATAAAAATCTCTTATTCTTGCCCTGATTTCTTCATCGGTTGTGGCATTCGCACCCCATGTATTACCTTCAGCATACATATCATTGGGGGTGTTGTTGTATAAATCGCATGGACTGTTCAAGGAATAGATATATCCGCCATCGACTTGTTCAAAGCCATTTTGATCAAATTTATTGTTGCCGGGATTATAACTTGAAGAGCCGGATAGCTCAACATTACCTACATTAGCTTTAGTGTTCTTTCCGGAGACGTACAGTCCTATCTGACTGCCTTTCATAGTATTACCTTCCACCCATGTTGTTTTGCCTATGCCATTTGCAGAGATTGTATTCATTATACCAATAGCATAACCAAGGAAAGTATTTCTGGCGTAATGATTATCTTCGCATACATTGTCAATTATGCGAGCAGCCTGACCACCTGTAACATTGATACCAAAAGCCATTCCTTTTACAGTGTTACCTTTTATAAGGACGTTGTTCTCCCCCTTTGTGTTTAATCCATTGTAGACACGTATGCCTCCTGCGTCAAATTTGTTTCCAATGACTGTATTGTTTTCCACAGACACAGGTAATGCTCCACCAACCATAAGGTCTATGACAGGCATAGTATTACTAACACTGTCGCCACAGTTTAAAACAGTATTCCCTTGTACGTCTATTCCACATTCTGTTTTCTTAGTCAGAGTTGAATTTACCGAAATTGCGACTTTGTGACAATCGATAAATGTGTTGTTGTAAACTATATGCTGAGCTGGAGGACGAGAGACGAACTGCAGAGCATTTCTATTCCATATCTTGGTGAATACGGTATTTCGTATATCGAGACTACTATCTGAATCCCACCGAACAGAAATCCTTTCAAACCGCATGTTACGGATTATAGCGTTTGAAGCGCCTTTTCTAAAGACCATTTGTCCGGGTTTGGAAGATTCTCCACTAAAAGTGGTTATACATCTTATTGTGGCCGAATCCTTCGGAGACATCTTTACTGCTCCGTCTACAAATATAGAACCACTGACATCCTTCAGCTGGAAGTTGTCTTTATTCTCAATTTCAAGAGTATCGTTCACTGAGATAACGATAGTATCGTTAAGTGTGAACGCCTGAGGAGCCAACTTGGGCAGAGGCCGTTTTACGCCTGAGGCAGCGATTTGTGATAGTTGCAGTAGCGTATATGTGCGACCTTGTCCGGGAGATATCCACACATCAGCCATTGCAGCTATCGACACCATGACAGCGATGGTGATAAATAATAGCTTTTTCATGTCCTTTGTTTTTTGATGCAAAGTTAAGCACACAAAAAAAGTTCTATAATGAATTTTTTTCAAATATTTTAAAAAATCACTTCGGGAAATACTTTAACTTTGTAATTTAATTTGTATGAACATGAACGATAAACATAATCCGTCACGCAAATTTTCTTTAACAGAAATTTTAACTGCAGAATATCCTTTATCAATCGATTGTCTGAATGCAATAGAAAAACTTGTTTCCCCCTGGGAGAGACAGGCTGGAGATAATATTTCGGTCAAAGGAAAAATAAATGATAAATGGATTTTCATATCCACTGGCCTTTGTCGTGTCTATACAACTAAAAAGAACAAGGAAGATACTATTTTTTTGGCGGAGCCGGCGACATCTTCACTTCTTTCCACTCTATTTTCCTGCAGAAAAAATCTGTTCTGGGCCTTCAAGCTCTTTCAGACTGCAGTGGATGGTCTTTAAGTCATTATAAATATTGTCTTCTTCAAGAAAAATTTCCCGAATTACTGAAATTTGAAATTAATTTGCTGCGCGGTCAATTATTTGCTATTGAACATTATTATTATAGCAGAGCGTTGACTGATTCATCACAAAGGTTGGAACAATTCTATGAAAAAAGAGATGCTCTTTTGGAAGTATTTCATCCTCAGACTCTTATAAAAAGTAAACCTTTGAGAATTCTGGCTCAGTATATTGGCATCTCGCCTCAAATGCTTTCACTATTGCGGAACAGACAAAGAGGTAAACGATAACTTCTGACTGTAAAGTATCATGAGACTCGGGTTAGGGGCGGAAGAGGCGGTGGAGGAGGCGTTTGCGGGCTTCCATGCGGAGGAGGTTGCGGAAGGTGAGGGTGGTGAGGATGCGGGGAGAGGGGGAGGGTATGTTGAGGAGGATGTAACGGAGCAGGTCGCGGCGATGGGTTACGCGCATGAGGTTAGCTGCGCGTTGGCGCAGGGTTGGCTGTTTGCCGGGGCGAAGGATGGTTGAGCGGTTGGTGTCTATGATGGCGTAACGTTGCAGGGGATTGTCAGCGGCGGCATTATAAAGGAGGATGTTGGTGAGGTTCATGTCGCCGTGCAGGATGCCTCGCTGCTGCATCTGAAAGAGGAACCGGGCCAGTGTGCGGGCTTCTGCCTCCGGGAAATGCGCTTTGCGTATGAAGGTCATATCGGGCGCGTAGAGCGGCTTTGAGATGAAATAAGAACGATGCAACAGAGGGCCACGGTGTATGTCGAGAGCGGCAACGGGACTCGGGGTAATAATGCCTCGGTTAAGTATTTCGAGCCCGTAGCGATAGGCACGCTCAGCCTTGGAAGTTCGCCCCAGATAAAGCAATGCACGCAAGCGGCTCAGGGGTTTGAATTCCTTGACGACAAACTCGTTGTTGCCTATGCGGAAGGATTTGAGGGTGTTGCGCCCCTTATATATACACTTGCCGCCGTGAGCAAATGCTTCGGGCAAATTGTGGAGAAATTCCTGCAGCTCGGGGCTATCGAATTCTTTATTGATGAAGCGAGCCATGGCGAGAGTCAGCTAAGGTTGACAACGGTAATTCCCGCGCCTCCGAGACGCACATCTTCGTCGTGAAATGACTTTACCGTCGGGCTTGCCTGGAGGTACTGACGGATAGCCATGCGCAAAGCTCCCGTACCAGTACCGTGGAGTATCCTCACCCGGGGAATCTGGAACTGAAGGGCGTCATCGAGGAAATATGTAACCGCCTGCAGCGCCTCGTCGGTCCTCATGCCCCTTACGTCAATTTCATTCTTGAAATCGAGCTGTCGGCGACGCGAATCATCGGTTGTAGATACTGACACCGTGGGCGTAACGGGCTGATTTTTAGGTGCTTTAGCCGGAGCAAGGCGGTCAAGTTCAATATTTGTGCGCAGAGCGCCAAGGGCTACCTGAGCCATTTTGCCATTTATGGCAATAATTTTCCCGGGCAGCGAAGAAGGGGGAATCTTTACATAGTCGCCGATTTGGAGAGGACGTTTCTCCTGCGGCGTTTCGGACTTAGCGCTTTCCTTGCGCACCTTTTTGTCGTGCTTTTTGCGCTGAGGAATATTTAGTACGCTGTCGTCGTGGCCTTTATCGTCCTGTTGTTGCACTTTGCGACGATAATCTTCAAGCTGACGGCGTATTTCCTGAGTTTTTTCCTTTTCGGCCTGTGAGGATCTGATTTCCCGAATAGTATTTTCGATTCGGGCATTTGCCGAGTCAAGGATTTCGCGCGCCTGTTGCCTTGCCTGATGAATGATTTCAGCTTTCCGCTGCTTTATCTCGTCGGCGCGAGCCCTCAGGTCATCCGTCATACTGTCGATTTTATGCTCCTTTTCCTTGATGGAAAGCCGCTTCTCGGCCCAGTATTTTTTATCGCGCGTCAGGTCGAGCACATATTTGTCGATGTTTACGTAATCGGAGCCGGCAATCTCCTTAGCGTTTGAGATGACATCAGCGGGAATGCCACTTTTGCGGGCTATGTCGAGAGCGAAAGAAGAACCCGGCGTACCCACCGACAGCTGAAAGAGAGGCTGAAGATGCTGCCGGTCGTAGAGCATGGCTGCATTGACAAGCCCCGGAGTTTCATTGGCAAACGACTTAAGATTCTGATAATGCGTTGTTACCACCCCAAAGGCCCCTTCCTCATTAAGCTTTTTGAGGATAGCCTGCGCTATTGCGCCACCAATCTGAGGTTCCGTTCCGGAGCCCATTTCATCGGCAAGGAATAGCGTATCTGGACCTGATTTGGTCAGGAATACGCGCATATTGCGCAAATGAGAGGAATAAGTGGAAAGGTCGTTTTCAATCGACTGTTCATCGCCGATGTCAATGAGAATCTTCGTGAAGATGCCCATGTGCGAGTTTGAGTATAGCGTTGGTAGGAGACCGCACTGCATCATATACTGCACAATGGCGATAGTTTTCAGCGTTACCGATTTTCCGCCGGCGTTTGGGCCTGAGATTACGAGAATACGAGTTTTGGCGTCAAGGCACAGCTGCAACGGAACGACCTCGCGACCCTGCTTGCGCAGACTCAACAGCAGACCGGGGTGTACGGCATGATACCAGTCTATTTCAGGGCGTCGCGAAAGGGAGGGCATCTCGCCTCCCAGTTCTTTTGCGAGCCTTGCTTTGGCTCTTATGAAGTCAATGAGACCCACCTGGGCGGCAGCCTCTTCCATATCGGGCAGGAAAGGCCGTATTTCCGTACTCAGAGCCGTGAGGATTTCTATTATCTCCTTCTGCTCGTCGAGATGCAGACTCCTCAGCGTGTTATTGGCCTCCGTAACCTGCGCCGGCTCTATGTAGAACGTCCGTCCTGTGGCCGACTGGTCGAAGACGATTCCGGGAATAGCTTTTTTATTCTGTGCCGTTACGGGGATTACGAGATGCCCGTCGCGCATTGAGGGAGTGGTGTCGGCGGCAATGAGGCCCTGTTTTATGGCCGTATCCATAACGCGCCTGAGCATACCCTGCATGGCTGACGAAGCGGCCGAGATACGTCTGCGTATGTCAGCCAACAAAGGCGAGGCGTTGTCGCGCACCTGGCCATAATCGTTCACCACCCTCTTGATAGCCTCGAAAGGCTCGGTGAGGTCGGGGATATTGCAGAAACGGCGGGTTAGCTGCGGCCGCGAAGATGCATTGTCAGACTCTGCCGAGAAAAACTTGCGCAGCTGAGAGGCTGTGTGCAGAAAGGCTTTTAACTCCCCGAATTTTTCGGCACTTATATGGCTGCCTTCGGCTTTGAGCAGATTCAGAGATTCTGACGGGTCGGGCAGCGCCTGCAGCGGCAAAGCCGTTGAGGCAAGCACCTGTTTCATTTCAGCCACCTGCAGCAACACCGGCAGAAGGCGCGAATAATCGACCATCATTGCCATATTCCTGCAATAGCGGCGTCCCATTTCCGAGAGACATTGCGCCTCAAGCATGGACCGCAGTTGCGTAAAGCCTATTTTCTGTTCAAAGTCGCGGGGATAGACCATTTTCTCAGAGTTTAAGCGCTTTTTCCGCCGCTTCCAAATCTTCGGGCGTGTCGATGCCTATTGAAGATGCCGTTGGTGATATTGCCACCTTTATGTTCAGACCGGCCTGGAGCCAGCGGAGCTGTTCCAACGACTCGGCCTTTTCAAGCGACGAAGGAGGCATTGCGGCAACACGGCGCAAGACTTCCGCCCTGTAAGCGTACATGCCTATATGCGTGAAATATTCGGTAGTTGCCAGCCACTCTTTCCACTCCACCGAGCGCGTATAGGGGATGATGGAACGCGAGAAATAGAGAGCGCGGAAATTATCGTCGAACACCACCTTCACCAGATTCGGCGAGAAGAGAGCATCGAATCCGAGTTCAGGTTTAAAGCGCTGCACAAGAGTGGCAATCTGCGTTTCAGGGTCGCGGAAACAGTCGGCCAGAGCCTTTATCTGCTCCACCGTAACAAAGGGTTCATCGCCCTGCAGATTAATCACCACATCGGGCTGCTGAGGCAGTTTCTGCAAAGCCTCACACAGACGGTCAGTGCCGCTTCTGTGCGTTGAGGCCGTCATGATGACATTGCCACCGAAACCTTCCACACAGCGGCGAATGCGTTCGTCGTCAGTAGCCACATAAAGCGGCATTCCGGCTTTGGCGGCGTTGGTGTAAACGTGTTCTATTACGGGCTTTCCGGCTAACAGCGCAAGAGGTTTGCCGGGGAAGCGTGTGGAGGCATAGCGTGCCGGTATGATGATAGCAAAACGGGTCATTATATTATTTATCGGAGAGTGATTGGGGATTTTTCTTTACTTTATTACGGTGAAGAGAATTGAAAGTATCTTTCAGCCACCCCGGCACTATGGCTGCGCCGATGGCCAGATATACATAATAAGAAATCAGTCGCCAGCAGATGGCCATTATCAGCGCCAGGCCTGCCGAAGGAATCAAATCGCTGTAATATTCGGTGAAGAGCCATTCTGAGAGACCCGAGCCGCCGGGAGTTGGACTGACCATGAGCACAACCCACACCACAAACTGACGTGCGAGGATGAGCCACTGGTCGGCAAAATTCACCGTGGCGGGGAGAAAGGCCATGAAAATGGCGTTAACAACCATATAGCGCGACGTCCATGAGAGAGCGGTGCCTCCAAACACTTCCAGCCAGAAGCAGAAACGCTTTTTGCGCAGTTCAACGCTTGTGGCGACCATATTGTCGCCCAAAGCTATGACAGCCGGCTGCCAGCGACGCAGAAAGCGGATGGAGAATAGCTTTATGATAACGTTGCGAATGGCGGCCGGTTTCACTATGATGCCTAAGAAGAGGAGCAGGGTCCAGAGGCAGATGCCGGAATAGACGAGCCAGAAGGTGAGTTTGATGCCGCTGGAGAAGGCGCCTGAGCCGGAATTGAAAATTTCATTTACCGGGGTGAAGAGGATAACCAGCGGACAAGAGATGACAAAGAAGAGCTCGTCGAGGAAGAGAGTCGTTATCATCAGCGTTGTGGCGCGTCCCAGTTCCACGCCCTCGCGATTCAGGAAAATCATGCCCAACGAGGAGCCACCCACTGCCGAGGGTGTAATGCACGATGTGAACTCGCAGAGGAAATCGACTTTAAAAGCCTGTGTCCAACGGAGTTTGTGGTCGGTAAGAGCCCTGAAACGCCAGCTCAGACCAACGTCGCGGCCAATCATGAAGAGCCAGCCCAACAACAGAAAGAGGATGGTGTGAGCGGTGAAGTTTATAGACCTCATCACTGCCGAAAGATCCTCTTTCCGGGCATCATGCAAAAACATCAGAACCACGACGCCAAGGCCTATGGCCACCGGCAACAGCACCTTCCACACCGAGAAAGTGTTTTTATCGGGCTGCGGGGCAACTGTCGCTGACGACTTTTCCGGCATATTGTTTTGAGATGATTCAGACATATTATTACCGGTGGTAAGATTTGAGGAGCACATTATAGCGGTCGAGGACCTCATCGGCCACGTCATCCCAACTGCTGATAAGAGAATTTTTTGCAGCCCTTCCCACCTTATCAATAGTGGCTCTGTCGGCGTCGAGACGCATTATCAAATCGGCATAAGAGCGTCCGTCGGCATGAGTCAGGAACCCGTTGTGCCCGTCGGTAATCACCTCAGCGGCCGTTGAGCCTTCAAGTAGCACCGAGGGAGTGCAGAAAGCGGCAGCCTCGCGCACCACCAACGGCGCATTATCGTAGAAAGACGGGAAAAGGAACAGGTCGGAAGCGCAGTAGAAATCGCGCAGCCTGTTGCGGTCGTTCACCAGACCATTGATTGTAACCACGTTGCTGAGACCGCTTCGGCGCACCCTTTCGCGCAGTTCGCCGAGGGCATAGCCGTTGCCCACGAAATTCATGCGGAAGGGAATTTTGCCCTTCATATATTCAAGCGCATCCATAATCACGGCGAGCCCCTTTTCCCAGATGTGCTGACCCACAAAAAGCAGCTGTAACACACCGTCGTCGGGCACTCCCAGCTTTTTCCGGGCTTCCTGCCGCATATTGTCATCATATTGCACATCGGCCATATCGCTGCCGTTTTCCACAACCGTAAGAGGACCTTTGTAGCCATATTCACGCACTGTTTCCTCGACCTGAGCCTGCGGAATCCACACCTCGTCGCAGGCATTTAAGAAATTCAGAATCCGCCGCATGATGATAGGTACCATCCAGGGCACACGGTGAAACGAATGTTCAAGGTCGGCTTTATATTTGCTGTGGAAAGTACCTATCAAGGGCACATTCTGATGCTTCTTGACATATACCGCCAAGCGTCCGGAAGAAAAAGGGCAATGTGCATGAAGGATTCGGAACGGAGCCTTGCGCAGACGCGACCATATAAAAGGGTCTAACTTGGGGTAACCGTAGCGATAGGGTTTTCGGTTGCTTATAGGCAGCGAGAAATATTTTATCACCGGGCATCCCACCTGCACCGAAACAGGATTCCATGGCGTAACCACGCACGCATCCAACCCCTTGGCCACAAAGCGGTTCACATAATTCTGCACCGTCAGCGTCACCCCGTCGAGGATAGGCGGGAAACTGTCGTTGAAGATACCATAGTAAGGCTCATGCCCCCGGTGTTGCGTGAACAATGCCATAAAATTTTTTACAAAAGTAACCAAAAAGCGCCTAACACACAAATTCAGAGTCTTTGACTACTTAAACTCTCCTTCTTCACCGTTGGTTCAGACTGCGCGTCAGTTTAGAGTTAACACGCATTATATGTTTTATTAATCAAGTGGTTTTTCTTTCCTTTCTCATGAAGGGTCTTTCCAGTGAAATTCCCTCGAAAATTCCTCTTCATGTGAATTTAAATTCAAACACACTCTTAAAATCTCCAAAACCTCCAGATAAAAAATCAAAAAAATTTATTTAAAAAAGACCATATATTAAAAAAAGATATTATCTTTGCGGCAGGGAATTTTTTTCTCAAGAAAAACTTGACCTGCACTTGATTTAGATTCCTCTAATGTTCAACAACAACGCAGGTCGCTTGCTTCTTATGAAGAGAGCATTATTATTAATAGGGTTAATCACCCTATTGTTTACAGGGTGTTCGCAACAAGACATTCCCGACATTCAGGACAAGCCTCCAGAAGTGAACATCCCACTGCGTCACGTTTCCATGCAAGATGCTAAAGAACACCTCCGGGAGATTCTTCCCGAAATGACCCTTCATACACGATCGAGTCTCAACATCGGCGACGGTATGGCTTTCAACAGTCATCGTCAACTTCTCACCAGAGCACAGGAAGACGAAGCCCTGTACTACTACTTCCCCATTGACAACGGCACACAGTACGCCCTCATGAGCGCACGCGCCGAATTGCCACAACTTCTTGCGATAGGAAACGGCACACCCGACGCACAGACCCTTGACGAACTGATTCCGGCCGTCGAGGACTGGAGTGTGGCAACCGTTGGCCACAACATCTCTATCACAGACACCATTGGCACGATAGGAACTATAACCGACTCCACTTATGTGGTACGCGGCGAACCGGTGTTTATACCAGTGATAGCAGGGGGGATCGACACAACGATTAATAATCTCTGTCCTGTTAAATGGGATCAAAACGGCTGGTTCAGCCAGTTCTGCCCTGAAATTGTAGGTAAACCGGGAGAACGCGCCAATGCCTGTTGTGTTGCAACAGCTGTAGCACAGCTCTTCGCCGCAGAGAAATGCCGCCCCACCGGATATAATGGATTCACCATCGACTGGGACCTTCTTCTTAGTTGCCCTGACACAGCAACAATGCGCCATAACCAGGCCGCCCAAGTCCATATAGCAGAACTATTGATAGAACTCGGCAAGAAAGAAAATCTTGATGTCCAATATAGCAAATATGGAGGCTATGTCTCAACCGCTTACGCAGAAGATGTGTCACGAACCCTTCTAAACTTTGGATTCAAGAACGGAGGAGAACTTGTCTCATTTTCCGAAAAACGCATCATCAACGAGTTTAAGAGAGGTTATCCGGTAATAATAAGCGGAATAGGACAAAATCAAAAACCGGCCACACTTGGATACTTCATGGATGGAAAGTTGCCATGGTGCCCGTATTCGTTTACATAGGTACCCATTGCGTAGATCAATGGACAGAATATGAAACATACTTCCAATGCAACTGGGGTTACAGTGGAGGTGGTGACGGCTATTTCCACGCCATGGGCTTTAACCCTCAGACCGGATGTGCCTATAATCCCGAAAACATGCCGGATTGCCCGTGGGGTGTAGGAGATCTCAGCTACAGAAAACGAATTCAAATTGGAGTAGAAAAGTAACAAAATAACGCATTATAGTCCTTATTGCCCATGCACATAAGCACTAATCTACACAAATTCAAAGACATATGAAAAAATTAAAGAACTTAGGAATGTTGCTGATAATGGCGTTCGTCCTTTCCGCACTGGCGTCATGCAGCGACAACGATGAGCCGCAGCCGGGAAAAGACCCAAATCCAGGCAACGAAAACCTTATTTCGGTAAAGTATTACGTCGACAAACCGGGTATGACCGGTTTTAGTCATCACTATGGCGTAAACGCGTATCTCAACTTCATGAGTTCCAACAACCACGAGTGGCTCAGAGACACTCCGTGGTTCGAGAAAAAGTTCAAGAATAGCGACTGGTATTTCGAATTCAATGGCAAGCAGTATCGATATGGCGACGTAATGGATATTCCCGGCAACACGACACCTATCCACATGGAAGGCTACCTGGAGTTAAACAAGTATCTGATTATTCCGGCTGACATTCCCTGGGAAAAGCTGAAAGAAGGCCCCATGACCTACGAATATAAGTTTGTATGGCCTTCGAGAAACATAAGCCACACAATAAAAGTCTACGCCATATACAACCAAAACTTCGAGAAAGACAGGGATGAACTCCTCAAGAATCTCGGCGATGAAGACTCTGGTTATGTGGAACTGTACAAGATCGGATATTGGGTAGATGACAAGCCTATGGAGTCGCCATGGAAAGACTACGGTCTGTTTACCATAACTCTTGATGAATGACAGAACTACGGGAGTGAGTGTCAGAAAAGCCATAACATTCTATCTGACAACACATTCCGAGACAACCAAAATATCAGATGTAAGGCGTGCCGAAGCATATTGACACGTCTTACGTTTTTTATGGCGAGGAAGCGAAAGCTATTGCGCGAGCCGGATAAATTTAGTAACTTTGCAGCGTAAACCAGGAAACCGGGTAAGGCCGCTCCCCTGGGCGACACCATAAAATCCAAACAACCTAAAACCAAACAAACACCATGGAACTTCCTTTTGCAGAATCGTGGAAAATAAAAATGGTCGAGCCCATCCACAAAAGCACCCGCGAGCAGCGTGAACAATGGATCAAAGACGCTCACTATAACGTATTCCAACTTCCGGCCGAGCAGGTCTACATCGACCTTCTCACCGACTCAGGCACAGGCGCAATGAGCGACCGTCAGTGGGCAGCCCTGATGCTTGGCGACGAGAGCTATGCCGGCGCACGCAGCTGGTTCAAGCTCAAAGAGACCATCAACCGCCTCACCGGTTTCAACTATGTTATCCCTACCCATCAGGGACGCGCAGCCGAGAATGTGCTCTTCTCCGCTCTGGTGCATGAGGGCGACTATGTACCCGGCAACAGCCACTTCGACACCACCAAGGGTCACATCGAGAGCCGCAAGGCCACAGCCGTTGACTGCACCGTTGACGAGGCCAAAGACACTCAGCTCGAGGTGCCCTTCAAAGGCAACGTTGACCCGGAGAAACTGGAGAAATGTCTGGCAGAACATGCCGACAAGGTGCCTTTCATCATTGTAACCATCACCAACAACACGGCCGGCGGCCAGCCCGTTTCGATGCAGAATCTGCGCGAGGTGCGCGCCATCGCCGACAAATATGGCAAGCGCGTAATCTTCGACTCCGCCCGTTTTGCTGAAAATGCTTACTTCATCAAGGTTCGCGAAAAAGGCTACGAGAACAAGACTATCAAGGAAATCACCCGCGAGATGTTCGACCTGGCCGACGGCATGACCATGTCATCGAAGAAGGACGGTATCGTGAACATGGGCGGCTTCATCGCCACTCGCCACGAAGACTGGTTCGACAAGGCCAAAGTATTCGCCATCATCTGCGAAGGTTACCTCACCTACGGCGGTATGAACGGCCGCGATATGGAGGCTCTAGCAGTTGGTCTGGATGAAAACACGGAGTTCGACAACCTCAACACCCGCATCAAACAGGTAGAGTATCTGGCAGCCCGTCTTGACGAGTATGGCATACCTTATCAGCGTCCCGCCGGCGGCCACGCCATCTTCGTAGATGCCGACAAGGTTCTCACCCATGTGCCGAAAGAGGAATTCCCGGCACAGACCCTCACCGTAGAGCTTTATCGCGAAGCCGGTATCCGCGCCTGCGAAATCGGTTACATCCTCGCCGACCGCGACCCCATCACCCGCGAGAACCGCTTCGGCGGCAACGACTTCGTACGCCTCTGCATACCCCGTCGCGTATACACCAACAACCACATGGATGTGATTGCAGCAGCTCTGAAGAACGTATACGACCGCAGAGAAAGCATCACCCGCGGTGTGGAAATCACATGGGAAGCTCCCATCATGCGCCACTTCACCGTGCAGCTGAAACCTGCAGGACAGAAATAAGCCATAACCACTACCCCCTCACACGGGAAGGTTGAATAATAATCGGGCAGACGATAACCTCTTTGGAGTAGATTCTATCGCCTGCCCGATTTATTTTTCTGTAGCATTGGCAGCCGGGTAACGATAGCATCAGGCAGCCTCGTTGCTGAGGAATCGGGCACCGGGATTCTGAGAAAGCGGCTACCCGGACCAATTTTATTAAAAATTTTTCAGAGCCGTAAAACACTGCAAATAAGCGAGTTAGCACTCCACAGCAGGGAAGGCTGAAAAATTTTAGCTAAAAAAGTGGGTAAAATATTTGGTCAGTTCAAAAAAAGGTTGTAACTTTGCAGCGCAAAACCGAAAGATTGCCTTGTGGTGTAACGGTAGCACGCGAGTTTCTGGCACTCTTAGTGAGGGTTCGAGTCCTTCCAAGGCAACAATCAAAAGCCGCAGCTGAAACAGATTCAGCTGCGGCTTTTGTGTTGGAGCGAGGGGTGATGTGGCTTATGTGATTTATGAAACTTATGTGATTTATGTGATTGATGTGATGATGTGATTGAGAGGAACTATTGATTCCTTAAGCTCATTAAACTCTTTAAGCTCATTAGATTCCTTAAACTCCTTAATTGGGGTCGGCAGGGCAGCCGGGTCAGTCGGCTTTTTGATATTCGGTGGGGGTCATGCCGGTTTCGCGCTTGAAGAAGTAGCCAAAAGCTGACTGGCTGGGGAAGTTGAGGCGGTCGGCAACCTCGCTGATTAGTATATCGCGACTTTTCAACAAGACTTTGGCCTGAACAAGGGTTGCCCGGTTTATCCAGTACATCACGCTCTTGCCGCTTATCTTGGTTATCAGGCTCGAAAGATAATGTGGCGTGAGGGCCAGCTCGTTGGCATAAAAGGGTATCGACCTCTCGCGGCAACAATGCTCGTTGACGAGCTTTTTGAATTTACTGAATACCATTTCCTGCCGCGTCTTCCTTTTGTCGGCATCGCTATTCTGTTGAGCTCGGTCTATGTCCTGAATATCTGATATAATGGCAGTGAGCAAATGGCGCGTCAGCTCCTGCCGGAAGGGTTTGCGGCATGCTATGTCCCACAGCAGATTTGCCATTCTGATAGTCTCGTTCCAGTCTGACTCTTGGGCATGTATAATGATGTTATTGCTCACAGGGATGCTTTCCTTAAAGATAATTCCCATCATGGTATAATCATCGCTGCATGATTTCAATTCCATTATGGTTTCGGGCGTAAGCAAAATTATATCCCCTTTCTGAATGTGATAATCTTCCAGAGTCAGCCCAATATAGGCGCTTCCTTCGGTAACCCACAATATACGCCCCTCAATGAACCGGTAAAGCTGTCCGGGATGTATAAAATTGTCGCGATAAGCCCCTATGTTGAGCATCATGCCGAAATGCTCTTTACAAAAGCCAAATCGTGCAGATTTTCTATGCTGCTGAAATCCGTTGTCTGCAGCGAGAAGTCGTTAAGAATCTTTGCGTCCATTATAATTATTGTATTGATCTGCGGCAAAGTTAGGCATAATATCCGGGATCATTCCACAAATAAACTCACTTTCGTACAAATTCAACAACTTATATTCTGATTTGAGTATACACACCCGGCGCAGCGGCTCTAACTTTGCGGTGTGAAACCAAATCATAGAGAATGATGAAACATATAACCGCATTTTTAATTCTGCTGCTTCTGCCATTGTGCTCTTTGGCACAGACGGTAACACTAGACGAGTGTCAACGGCTGGCTCATGAAAATTATCCGCTGATAAAGCAATATGACCTGATAAAGCAGACCACCGACTACACGGTTGACAACATCTCCAAGGGATGGTATCCGCAGATTTCGGCACTTGCCCAGGCCACTCTGCAGAGCGATGTGATGACGCTTCCTGACCCGCTTCAGAAGATGCTCGGTCAGCAAGGACTCGACGTAAAGGGATTGCGCAAGGACCAGTATCGCATTGGTGTTGACATTAACCAGACAATCTACGACGGCGGCCTTATCAGGGAGCAGAAAAACGTGGCTCAGCTTGAAGGAGAGGTGCAGCAGGCTCAGACCACAACGGAGCTGTATTCTGTGCGCGGGCGAATCAACGAGCTCTATTTCGGAATACTTCTGCTCGACGAGAAGCTGATGCTCAACAAGGATTTGCAGACGCTGCTTCAGTCGAATCTCGACAAGCTGCAGGCAATGCTTGCCCACGGCACAGCCATGCAGAGCGACGTCAACATACTGAAGGCCGAGAAGCTGAAAGCCGAGCAGCAGGCCACTGAGCTTGAGGCCTCGCGCCAAAGCCTTATGAATATGCTTTCGCTGTTCACAGGCAAGCAAATCACCGGCATTGCCATGCCGCAGGATATTGTGGTTTCATCAGCCGGCAACAACCGCCCTGAGCTTGACTTGTTCAACTCGCAGATTAAGTTGTTCTATGCCCGCGAGAAGCTCCTCGACGCACGTCTCAAACCACGCGTCAGCGCTTTTGCCCAGGGTTATTACGGTTATCCCGGCTTCGACCAGTTTGATGCCATGTTCAACCGCACATGGAAGCTCAACGGTATGATAGGCGTCAGGGTGTCATGTAACATAGGCGCTCTCTACACGCGCAAGAATGACCGTGCCAAGCTCAACGCCGCGCGCGGACTGACGGAAACGGTCCGCGAGACGTTCCTGTTCAACAACCGGCTGCTGGAGACTCAGCAGAACGATGGCATAGCAAAATACGGCAAACTGATTTCGGAGGACCGGGATATAATAACTCTACGCCGGGAAGTGCGCCGTGCCGCGGAATCAAAACTGACACATGGCATCATAGACACCAACAATCTGCTGCAGGAGATAACCCGCGAGAACCAGTCGCGCATAAATCTCTCCACCCATCAGGTGCTTCTTCTCAAAGAGAAATACGACCTCAAATACACTACCAATAATTAAGACCTCATGACACAGAAAATGAAAAAAGCAATAACCTGTATAATGTCGGCAGCCGCCGTGCTGCTCACAGCCTGCGGCAATAAGGACGTGGATTACGATGCTTCAGGAGTGTTTGAGACAACAGAAGTGATAGTATCGGCGCGTGGCACCGGCGAGATTATGTCGCTCAACGTGGAGGAAGGCGAGCACGTAACGGCCAATGAGCCTCTCGGAGAGATTGACGTAACGCAGCTTGTGCTGAAGAAGAAGCAGCTTAACGCGGGCAAGTCAGCGGCTCTTAGCCGTAAGCTCAACAGCAGTAATCAGGTGGCCTCATTGCGTCAGCAGATAGCGAATCTTGAGGCTGAGCAGGCCCGTTTCAAAGCATTGCTGAAAGATGGCGCCGCAACGCAGAAGCAGGTGGACGACATCGGCTATCAGATTGCCACACTGCACAAACAGCTTTCAGCCTCCGACGAGCAGGTAAACACCGCCAATCAGAGCATTGAAGGACAGTCGGCAGGGTTCGACGCACAGATGGGTCAGGTGGACGACATGATGCATCAGGCCATAATAACTTCGCCTGTCAACGGCATCATCTTGTCGAAATACGCCGAGGCCGGAGAGTTTGCCACACCAGGGCGCCCGCTGTTAAAGGTAGCCGATGTGTCTGAGATGAAACTCCGCGCCTACGTTACCGCCGATCAGCTCAACGGTCTTAAAATAGGCCGGAAAGTAAAAGTATATGCCGACCAGGGTGTAAAAGGGCGCAAAGAATACACCGGCGTAGTTTCGTGGATAAGCAGTGAAGCCGAATTTACCCCTAAGACCATACAGACCCGCGATGAGCGCTCCAACCTCGTATATGCCATCAAGATAACGGTTCGCAACGACGGTCTGATAAAGCGCGGCATGTATGGCGACGTGAAATTATAATCCCGGCAGACATGGCTATTGTAAGCGTCAAAGACCTCAAAATGTCATACGACAGGGGGAAAGTAAAAGCGCTGAAAGGTGTATCGTTCGATATGAACGAAGGTGAGATATTCGGACTCATCGGTCCCGACGGAGCCGGAAAAACCTCGCTGTTCCGCATTCTCACCACCCTGCTGCTTGCCGATTCAGGTACAGCCACTGTAGACGGTTACGACGTGGTGAAGGATTACAAGAAGATACGGCGCAACATTGGCTATATGCCCGGCAAATTCTCACTGTATCAGGATTTGACAGTTGAGGAAAACCTGTCGTTCTTTGCCACTGTGTTCAACACCACCATTCAGGAGAACTATCACCTGATAGAGGAGATATACAGTCAGATTGAGCCATTCAAGAAACGCAAGGCGGGCAAGCTGTCGGGCGGCATGAAGCAGAAACTGGCCCTGTCGTGCGCCCTTATACACGCTCCGCATGTGCTGTTTCTCGACGAACCGACCACGGGCGTTGACCCGGTAAGCCGCAAGGAGTTCTGGGATATGCTGCAGAAGCTGAAAAAGAATTTCAAACTCAGCATTATTGTCTCCACTCCCTATATGGACGAGGCTGTGCAGTGCGACCGTATAGCGCTGATTCAGGAGGGGCAGTTCCTTACCATCGACACCCCGGAGGGTATTGTCAGGGCTTACACTCAGACGCTCTGGGAGGTACGCTCGGACAAGATGCACCGGCTGCTCACCGATCTGCGCGGCATAAAGGGCGTAAAGACGGCGTTTGCCTTCGGTGAATATCACCACGTTACGGTTGACACCTCAGCGCTTACCATTGATTCTCTGCGCGAGCAACTCGAAAAGCTCGGCCACAAAAAGATTGTGATTGAGGCCATTGAGCCAACTATTGAGGATTGTTTTATGAACCTTCAGGAATAATTCCCCATGACAGACGAAATTGTAATCAAAGCTGAAGGGCTGACAAAACGGTTCGGCAACTTCACGGCCACCGACCATATCACCTTTGAGGTCAGAAAGGGGGAAATATTCGGATTTCTCGGCGCCAACGGAGCCGGCAAGACCACAGCCATGCGTATGCTGTGCGGGCTGTCGCAGCCCAGCGACGGCAAAGCTATGGTAGCCGGATATGATGTGGCCACGCAGTATGAGCAGGTGAAACGCCACATTGGCTATATGTCGCAGAAATTCGCCCTCTACGACGACCTGACGGTGGAGGAAAACCTGGTGCTCTTCGGCGGCATCTACGGCATGCCTCGCAAAAAAGTGCGGACAAAAATCACCGAGTTGCTCAATGAGCTTGGATTCGCCAACCAGCGTAAGACTATGGTGAAGAGCCTCCCTCTTGGCTGGAAACAGAAGCTCGCCTTCTCGCTGGCCATCTTCCACGACCCGAGCATAGTGTTCCTCGACGAACCTACCGGCGGCGTTGATCCCGTAACACGCCGTCAGTTCTGGGAACTGATTTACCGGGCTGCCGACAGAGGCATAACGGTGTTCGTAACCACTCACTACATGGACGAGGCGGAATGCTGCGACCGGGTAAGCATCATGGTCGACGGGCGCATTGACGCTCTCGGCTCGCCCGAACAACTCAAGAAACAGTTTAACGGGAAAACTATGTATGACGTGTTCTATGCCTTGGCACGCACAGCCAAGCGCGGCGACTGACAATTAAAGGAAAAAAGTTTATGAAACAGTTTTTAAGCTTCGTCCGAAAGGAGTTCATACATATACTCCGCGACCCGCGCTCTTTGCTGATTCTGCTGGTAATGCCCCAGATAATGGTGCTTTTGCCGGGCTATGTCATTAAGAACGAGGTAAAAGACATCCGCGTGGCAGTGCTCGACCGCAGCCATGACGTCTATACCGATCCAATCACTCAGCGCCTCTATGCCAACGACTATTTTATAGGCAAAGGAGAGATAAAGAGCGAGCAGGAAGCCACGAAGATGTTCCGCAAAGGCGAGATAGACCTTGTGGTGGTGTTCGGATCCGAGTTTGCCGACTGTCTTATCCACTCCAAAGATGCTTCCATACAGATTCTCTCTGACGGCAGCGAGCCTAATCAGGCCAGTGTGCGCGTGGCATACGCCCAACAGGTGGTGGCAGGCTTTCAGAAAGAGCTGATGCAGCAAATGGCGCAGGCCGGCAAAACCGGACAGCAGTTCAACATACGTGTCAACTCGCGTATGCTGTTCAACCCACAGCAACGCTCGGAAGTCAATTTCGTTCCCGGAGGGGTGGGAATGGTCATATTGCTGATTTGCTGCATGATGACCTCCATTGCCATAGTCAGGGAACGGGAAACCGGCACCATGGAAATTCTGCTTGCCTCTCCCCTCCCCTCCATCGACATTGTGCTGGCAAAACTGGTGCCGTATATGATTATCTCGCTCATTGACATGGCTACCATTCTGTGCATATCATACTTCATCATGCACGTGCCTATGGCAGGGTCTCTGCTGGTATATGTGGTTACGGCAGTGATTTACATCTTCACCTCGCTGATGTCGGGACTGTTGATTTCCACTATTGTCAACACCCAGCTGGCGGCAATGCTCATCTCGCTGTTGCTCATTGTGCCCACCATTTACCTGTCGGGCATGGTATTCGCAATAGAATCAATGCCTCAGGCGGCACAGATAATATCGAATGTGGTGCCTGCCAAGTGGTTCATATCGGCCTCGCGCAAGATTATGGTGGAAGGAGTGAGCATAGAGTATGTGCTGGTAGAGATTCGCGCTCTTGCCATAGAGGGGCTGATATTCATGCTGCTTGCATGGAAGTTCTTCAAGACAAGGCTCGCCTGAGGCTTTAACAAAACAGTGAATGTTATGAAAGCATTACCATATCTTTTGACCAAGGAGTTCAAGCAGATGTTTCGCAACCTGCTGCTTCCCATAGTGTTTATATTGCTGCCGATAGCCATGATGAACGTGGTGCCGCGCATAGCCACTCAGGAAGTGAAGAATCTGAACATCACCGTGATTGACTGCGACCACTCCACGCTCTCCAGCCGGTTGATTCAGAAGCTGCAGGCCTCGGAATTCTTCAACCTGTATGCCATCTGCCCCAATTACGAGAAAGCCTACGCTTTGCTCGAAGAGGGAAAAGTAGATTTCATTGTAACTATAGAGAATGAGTTTGAGCATAATCTATACCGCACCGGAGGCGCCGACGTCATGGTTACCGTCAATGCCGTCAACGGCATGAAAGGCGGCTTGGGAAACGCCTATCTCACTCAGATTATGATGCAATATGCCCGACAGCTGACCGCCGACAACGGCACCATGGCGAAGCCGCCGGTTAATGTGGAACCGCATTATCTGTTCAATGCCTCGCTCGACTATAAGCCCTATATGATTCCGGCCCTCATGGCCATGACTCTCATATTGCTTGTGAGCTTCCTGCCGGCACTGAATGTGGTTGGCGAAAAGGAACGCGGCACCATTGAGCAAATAAACGTTACCCCGGTGTCGCGCATAGAGTTCATACTCTCAAAGATGATACCTTACTGGACCATCGGCATTTTCATTGTAGGCTTCTCCATGATTCTGGCATGGAAAATTCACGATGTGGTGCCTGCCGGTTCCGTATGGCTGGTCTTCCTGTTCAATATTGTGTACATCTTCACCATCTCCTCTTTGGGACTGACAATATCCAATTACAGCGACAATATGCGCCAGGCGGCCATTGTCATGTTCTTCTTCATTGTAATTTTTATCCTCACCAGCGGACTGATTTCACCTATTGCTTCTATGCCTCACTGGGCTCAGGAGGCCACGCGCCTGAATCCGCTGCGTTACATCATAACGGCCATGCGCGAGATTTATCTGAAAGGAAGCTCTTTCCATCAGCTCCTGCCTCAGTTCATACCTCTTTGCATTTATGGTATCCTGGCAAGTATATGGGCTGTGGTGAGTTTCCGCAAAAACAATTAGCTACATCCTTATTACGTGTGAATTGCTGCCGGTTGAGGAGGATGTTTTTAACTGTACACTCTCCTCAACTCTCTTCTGTGGCCTGATTAGTGCTAATGTCTTAATAAATTTTTGTACCTTTGCCAAAAATTGAATCTGATACCATAAATGGACAAGGGAAATATTCAATCAGACGCTATTAAGCTCAATACCATAGAAGAGGCTCTTGCCGATTTCCGCGAGGGCAAATTCGTAATCGTTGTTGACGACGAAGACCGCGAGAATGAGGGCGACCTCATTGTGGCAGCGGAGAAGATTACACCCGAGCAGGTGAATTTCATGCTTAAGAATGCCCGCGGTGTGCTCTGTGTGCCCATGCCTATAAGTCGTTGCCGCGAGCTGGCACTTGACCGTCAGGTGGAAGATAACACATCGGTGTTAGGCACCCCGTTCACCATCACCGTCGACAAGCTTGAGGGCTGCTCCACGGGCGTGAGCATAGCTGACCGCGCCGCCACCATACGCGCTTTGGCCGACCCGAAATCGCGTCCCGAGACTTTCGGTCGCCCGGGTCATATCAATCCGCTCTATGCGCAAGACAAGGGTGTGCTGCAGCGTGCCGGCCACACGGAAGCCAGTGTTGACCTCTGCCGCCTGGCCGGTCTGGAGCCGGTGGCCACGCTGATGGAGATAATGAGCGATGACGGCACCATGGCCCGTCTGCCCGAACTGCGGCGCAGAGCCGATGAATGGGGCTTTAAGCTGATTTCCATTGCCGACCTCATTGCCTACAGGCTGAAACGCGAGAGCCTGGTGGAACGCGGCGAAGAGGTGGATTTACCCACGCAATACGGCCACTTTCGGCTGATACCCTTCCGCGAGCTGGCTTCAGGCCTGGAACACGTAGCGCTGATAAAGGGTGATTTGAGCGGCGACGAACCTGTGTTGGTACGTATGCACTCGTCGTGCATCACCGGCGACACCTTTGCCTCACGGCGCTGCGAATGTGGCGAGCAGCTGCACCGCGCCATGGAGATGATTGAGAAAGAGGGTCGCGGAGCCATTGTCTATCTCAGCCAGGAGGGCCGTGGCATAGGCCTGATGGACAAGATTCGCGCTTATAAGCTGCAGGAAGAGGGTCTCGACACCGTGGACGCCAATCTGCATCTCGGCCACCGCGCCGACGAACGCGACTACGGCGTGGGAGCAAATATTCTGCACGAGTTGGGCATCCGGTCGATGCGTCTGCTCACCAACAACCCCATGAAGCGCCGCGCTCTTAACGGCTATGGCCTGAAGGTAGTGGAAACGGTGCCTCTGGAGATTGAGCCCAACGACTACAACCGCTTCTACATGCACACGAAAAAGACCCGCATGGGCCACGATTTGCACAAAGTGGACTGACGCCGCCAAGGCTGATATTTTTCAACAGCGATAACAATTTTCACTCCTTTTATATGACAAAGAAATTTCTTCTCTTGGCGCTGGCCGCAGTTGTCAGCTTCGGGGCGGCGGCAAAGAAACCGCTTGACCACGATGCCTTCGACAGCTGGAAGTCGGTAAGAGTGGCACCCCTGTCGAACAACGGACTCTGGGCTGCCTACATGGTTAATCCGCAGGAAGGCGACGGCATGCTTACGTTGCGCAACACCAAAACGGGCAAGGAGATAAACATAGCCCGTGGCTATCAGCCGTCGTTTACCACCGACGGCAAATGGGCCGTGGCTCTTATCAAGCCCTTCTTTGCCGACACCCGCAAGGCCAAAATCAAAAAGAAAAAGGATTTTGATTTGCCTCAGGATTCACTGGCGCTCATCAACCTTACAAAAGGCAGCGTTGAGAAGATTCCCAACGTGATGAGCTATCGCATAGGTCGCGACGGCGGCGACTGGGTGGTGTACAGCACCTGCGACACCGCCTACATCAAGCCCAAAGCTCTGAAAGATAAAAAAGCCGGACGTCCGCTCATAGCGCGTCATCTGCCCACCGGTACCACCAAGGTTACGAAATGGGTCAAGAGCTGGACTCTGAGCCGCGATGGCATGAAGGTTGGCGCCGTGATTGCTCCGCAGAAAAAAGACTCCGTAACGCAACGCGGTGTGGCTCTGCTGGAACTGCGCGACACCAGTTATACCCTGCTTGACCGCGGTCAGAAACACTACAACACTCCGGTGTTCAGCCGCGAAAGCAACCGTATGGCCTTCATAGCCGACAACGACAGCAACGACAGCGGCACACGCCGCGGCTCGGTTTACTATGTTGACCTGGCCAAAGGGGGCATACCCAAGGCTCAGCGTTACAATGTGGCTTTGGTGCCCAATCCGCAGATTCGGTTAATGCGTCCTCCCACAAACGGCACTGCAGAGCAGAACGACTCAGTGCTTAAAGCCTGGGCTGCCGCGCAAAAAGCCGCTCAGGGCGATTCGCTCTTCATCAACCAGTATTCTGAACCTCGCTTCTCGCGCAACGGACAGCGTCTGATTGTGGGCGTGGCTCCGGTGATTCTGCCCAACGACACCAATATTGTTGATTTTGAACAGGCAGCCTTGGACATCTGGCGCTGGGACGCTCCTTACACACCGCCTCAGGAAAGTGTAAACCGCAAAAAGCTGCGCGAGCACACTATGCCGCTGGTGATTGACCTGGCCACCGACAAACAGACGCTTGTTACCGGCAATGAGCTGGTGAGCGTTACTCCTTCCGACGAATGGAACGGCGACAATGTGCTTCTCCGCGACCCGACTCAGTGGCAGGTAACGCGCCAATGGGATTATCTGGCACCCGAAGAGCTCAGCGTCCTCAACCTCAGCAACGGCGTCATCACCCCCGTAGGTGTAGAGAAATCAGACCTTAACGGCCTGTCGCCCATGGGTAAGTATGTGGTGATGTTCAGCGACCGCGATTACTACGCTTTCAACCCGGCTACGGGCGAGAAAGTGAACATCAGCAAGGGAATAGAATTCCCGCTGTGGGACGAAGACCAGGACATACCCATGGACCGTATGCCTTACGGTATGGCAGGCTGGACAAAGAATGACGACCGCTTGCTGGTCTATGACCGCTATGACATCTGGAGCCTCGACCCCACCGGAAAAACGGCTCCCGTGAACATGACTGCCGGTCAGGGACGCAAAAACGGCATCACATACCGCTACATCCGCACCGACCGTGAAGAGCGTTTCCTGACTCCGGGTCAGGATATGCTGCTGAGCGTATTCCGCCACAGCGACAAGGAAAATGGTTTTGCAATGGCCAAAGCAGGCACAGCTGCCGCGCCCAAGCTCCTCACCATTGAGCCGAAATCTTTCACTCAGGTGGCAAAAGCCAAGAATGCTCCTGTATATGTCTTCCAGAAGGCCGACTTCAGCACTTCGCCGGAGGTTTACATAGCCACCAACAACAATTTTGCAAAGGCTCAGTGCGTAACTGACGCCAATCCGCAGATGAAAGAATATTCGTGGGGCTCGGCTCAGTTGGTGAAATGGTATGCCTACAACGGCGACCTCACCGAGGGTGTCCTGTACACTCCCGAAGACCTCGACCCGAATAAGAAATACCCGATGCTTGTGGTGTTCTACGAGCGCAACAGTGAAGAACTTTATCGCCATTACACCATGGAGCCGTCGTGGAGCTGGGTCAACTATCCGTTCTACGTAAGCCGCGGTTATGTAGTGTTCGTGCCCGACATCAAATATGCTCCCGGCATCCCCGGCGAGAGCGCATATAATTACGTATGCTCGGGCGTTGAGGAACTTTGCAAGAAATACCCGTTTATCAACAAAGACAAAATCGGCATCGACGGCCAGAGCTGGGGTGGTTATCAGACAGCCTATCTGGTAACACGCACCGATATGTTTGCCTGCGCAGGCTCAGGCGCGCCGGTATCGAACATGACGTCAGCCTTCGGCGGCATACGCTGGGGTACGGGCGATTCACGTCAGGGTCAGTATGAGCTGGGTCAGAGCCGCATAGGCCGCAACCTCTGGGAGGCTCCCGAGCTCTACATCGCCAACTCGCCCGTGTTCTACGCCAACCGCGTACACACTCCGCTGCTCATCATGGCCAACGACAATGACGGCGCCGTACCCTGGTATCAAGGCATAGAGATGTTCATGGCTCTGCGCCGCCTGCAGAAACCGGTATGGATGCTGCAATACAACGGCGAGGCTCATAACATCAGAGCTCGCAAAAACCGCAAAGACATCACCAAACGCCTGCAGGGATTCTTTGACCATTACCTCAAAGATGCGCCGATGCCCAAATGGATGAAAGAGGGCATTGACCCCAAACGCAAAGGTCAGGATTTGGGATTCTAAACCGGAAGCGGAAAACCGCTCACCCAATTAATAACAGACCACTCAGACGGCAAACGGGCCTCTGAGTGGTCTGATATTTTCATACTATTTAGGTAAAATAGTGAATTTATTCATGTAAAATCAGCATTGTTTCAATTTTTTTTGTACTTTTGGGCTGTGAGTTTTTTATTCAATGTTTTAGCCTTGCGAATCCGCGGTTGAAAAGCTTATCGGCAACCTCACAATGGCGATAAAATGCCCGTAAAAGAGCAAAGAAGGAACAATATATTTTAAGCTCACACCTTACTCTATTAACCCAACTCACACTTAATCACATCAAGAAACATGCTAAAACTTAAATGATGCCGGTCATGCTGTTTCTGTCCGTGGCATTGTCAATGTCGGCCACCGACGTTGGCACATTCAGCGGCGGCAGCGGCACAAAAGATGACCCCTTCCGCATCACCAAGCAAGCTGACCTGGTGGAGATACAAAGTTATCTCCATTACGGCACAACCACCTATGAGGGTTATTTCTTCCGTATGGAGAATGACCTGCGCTTCACCAGCTATTCGGGCCTGGCCACAGGCTTATCGAACCACCGCTTCCAGGCCACTTTCGACGGCAACGGAAAGCGCATTGTGGGCATTCAGGCAGTAATGAACAGCAACGCCTCAGGCTTCGGCGTGTTCGGCTGGACAGGCGAACACTGCACAATCAAGAATCTAACGGTGGATTCCTGTTCCATCACAGCCAACGGCAACTGCAACTATTCGGCGTTCCTGGTGAGCCGCAACAGCGGCCTGGTGGAAAACTGCCACGTTACCAACTGCACCATCAATTTCCAGAAATGCGGCACAAGCAACCAAAACGGCGGCCTCGTAGCTTACAACGAGAACCTGGGAAGGGTGCGCAACTGCACTTTCCGCGGCAACGTTTTCACCGGTTGTAAATTCGGCGCCATAGCCGGTTACAACAACGGCGGCCAGTGCGATTCGTGCATCTCGTATGCCGACATCGCCATTGTGAAATCCAACGTCTATGTCGGCGGCATCTCGGACTTCGCCTCTTACACGTCGACCGGCGCAAACGTGAATTTCCTGAACTGCATAAACTGCGGATACATTCACAGCATATCTGCCTCTATAACCGGCACATACGTTGGCGGCATTTGCGGCGACAACAATAAAGTCAACATCAGCGGATGCTCCAACGAGGGCACCATAATGGCGCTCAACTATGTGGGCGGCATCATTGGCTATATGTGGAATCAGTCGGCCATATCCGACTGCCGCAACGCCGGCACTGTTGCCGACATTTTTATGAGCCATGACAGCATACCGGCCTCCTTCGGCATGGGCGATTATCAGGGTGGCATAGCCGGTTATGTGAAAGAGGGCACAATCAGCCGCTGCTTCAACGTGGGCACCATCCGTTCGCTGCGAGCAGCCGGCGGCCTGGTGGGTAACGGCGAAAGCATCGTCTTCGCCGACTGCTACAATGCCGGCCTGGTCGACGCGCCTCACTCATGGCTCAGCGGCAACACCATTACCCAGCAATGCGGCGGCCTGGTGGGCTACAAGAGCGGCGCAAGCTCTTTCAACATAACTTTTGAACGCTGCCTCTCGCTGGGCACCGTCAACGCCGCCGAGGTGGCACGGCCACAGAATGCCGTCTATTTAGGACGTCCCTCAACCGCCATAGAATCCGTATACACCAACTGTTTCTACGACAGTCGGGTGGCCGGATGGGACACCACAAGTACCGGAGCGCTGACCACCGAGGTGCTTACCTCCGGACAGCCTCTTGAGGGTTTCTCCACCGATGTATGGACCTTCGCAGCCGGTTATTATCCGCGCCTTAAGGCTCAGGCAACCACCGATGCCGCTCTGGCAGGCGCCGCTCCCCTCTTCCTGCCGGCAGGCAACATACACAGCCGTGTGCTGAACTCTTTTACCACAGGCACAGCCGACACGGCTGCAACATGGTCTTTGAAAGGGGAAGGCGCAGTTTTGAGCGGCAACAATGTTACCGTAACGCGCACTGACATGCCGACCAACTTCACCCTCACCGCTACTGCCGGCTCAGCTTCGCGCGCGTGCCTCCTCACGGTCTTCCCGCAGCTCTTCACCGGCTCAGGCACAGAAACTGATCCCTATATCATCTCCACTTACGCCGAGCTTAAACAACTGGCTCGCGCTACTTCTGAAGGCAATCTGACCTTCAAAGGTGAATACCTGAAACTCGGCGCCGACATAGATATGGAATCTGACGCCACCTTCAGCTGTATGTCTACTTCCATGTCGGCTCCCTTCCTGGGCAATTTCAGCGGCAACGGCCACAAGCTGAAAAACTGGAAACTCCCCGCACACACCAACAGCACCCAATATGCCGGTCTGTTCGGCTATGTGGGCGAATCGGGTGTAGTGAGCGATCTGGTGATTGACGGCACTTGCTCCATCGGCCTCTACCTCAACGGCGGAACCATAGCAGGCCGTCTCTTCGGCAACGTTTCCAACTGCCGCGTACTCCCCTCGGCTCTGCTGAGCAAAGCTGCCGGCGGCACATGGGGCGGTATAGCCGGACGTATTGACAACTCAGGCTCTGTTATAGACTGCTACGTTGGCTCCGACATCACCCTCACCGGCGCTTCCAACCGCGTGGGAGGCATTACCAGCTCCAACAACGGCACAATCATCGGCTGCCAGTATGCCGGCTCTCTCAACGGCACCGCAGCCAACCACATTGGCGGCATAGCAGCCGAGAATGGAGGAAGCATCTCCGACTGCATTGTGTCTGGCGTGGTCAATGCGCAGTATTATGTGGGCGGAATCACGTCCAACAATCTTTCCACCGGCAGCATCTCCAACTGCCTCATCACGGCGCCGATTATGTACACCCAGCAAGTGGATTTCGCAGGTGCGATAACGGGTATCAACAGCGGCAAAGTCAAAAACGTTGTATATGACTCACAGATTTCTCTGCTCGACAACATAGGCGTTCCGGGCAAGCTCACCCGCGAAATCATAGCCGCTCCCGCCATGGGCGAACGCTGGCAGGCCGACAATGTTACCTATCCCAAGCTCAAGAAGTTCGCTTCGGAAGACATGGCCATGCTCACCTCATTCCCTGTTACCTTCCCCGACGCCGACACGCGTATCACCATGCGCGAAGGGGCTCCTGCCACATGCTACACTGCCACAGGGCTCACCATCAAGCTCGACGATGCCGACGACTTCTCGGTGCGCTCAGGCAAGCTGTCGTTCACCGGCTATACGTCATACTGCTATGATTATCTCATCCGCACATACGCAGGCCGCAGGCAGCAGATGCGAGTGGCGGCTTACGGCGATTTCCTCACCGGCTCAGGCACAGAAGCTGATCCCTACATCATTGCCACCGAGGCCAATCTGCGCAAGCTCGTCACCGAGTCCTCGCGTGCCGCCAACCAGGGCGATTACGCCGGTATGCACTTCAAGGTTACCGCCGACATCACTCTCAACAGCGCCATTACGGGCATCTCGTGCGGCAACGCCAAGATGTTCAACGGCATCATCCACGGCGAAGGCCATTCCATTGCCAACTTAAACATCAACGGCACGGCAGCCTGCACCGGTCTGGTGGGTTATTTAGGACCCAAGGGAGTGATTGAGAACCTGCATATCACCTCCGGAACGGTGAAAAGCAACTCCACCCAGACAGGTGCCATCGCAGGTTATTGCCGCGGCATAGTGCGCAACTGTTCCAATGGTGCCGACGTAACTGGCAGCGCCACCTACACAGGCGGCGTAACCGGCTACGCATACAACAGTCCTGAGCTGATTAACCTCACCAACACAGGCAATGTAACCTCCACGCAGTTCTACACAGGCGGCGTTGCCGGCGCCGTTGCCGGACAGGGCACTTACGCCAAATTCCTCAATCGCGGCGATGTAGCCGGCACAATGTACGTGGGCGGTGTTGCCGGACACATGCGTGCCGCCACCGTTTCCGACCTCACTAACTACGGCCATGTGGGCAATGCCACTACTGCCGTCTGCAATATGCATGGCGGCGTAATAGGCACCGCCGGCGTCATCGACACACTTCGACAGGCCCGCAACTACGGCATCGTATCAGGCGGCAGCACTGCCATAGGCGGCGTCATGGGACGTTACTGGCCTGAAACAGACACCAAGCACGTCATCAACATTGAAGAATGTCTCAACGCCGACAGCGTTGTGGGCAAGCTGCAAAATGTGGGCGGCATAGTAGGCCAAGGCGACAAATACAGCCTCCGCGTTGAGCGCTGCGTCAACATTGGCTCTGTCAGCAACGTAAACGCCAAGTTGGCAGCCGGCACTCCGGGAGCAGGCGGCATAGTGGGCGGCGGCATACCCGTCATCAACAACTGTTTCAATGCAGGCGTCATCAGCGGCATCAACTGTCTTGGCGGCATCCTCGGACGTGTCCCCGACAACGCCTCTACCGCCACCATCACCAACTGCACCAATACAGGCTGGCTCACCGGCTACACTCCCACAGCAGCCAACATCGGCTCTATCTCCGGCTACTGGAACACCGGCTCCACTTACACCAATTGCCGGTATGACACCTGTATGTCGAACGTTCCGGCTGTGATGAAGGCTGACCGCGAAGGCGCCGCCGGCGTACGCACCACAGACATCGCACCGTCAGGACTCTATCCCGTACCGGCCTTTGCCACAGACTCTTTGGTGCAGTTATACACCGTGCCGGTCATCTACAAAGTGCCTTGCACGCGATATAACGTCAGCCGTTCCTTCTACGTGCGCAGCATCCCGGGTCTGACATGGGATATCCCGTCGGTTCTCACCCTCACCGACAGCCTTGTCAATGTTCGCGACGTATTGCTTCAGGGCGATTACTCGCTGACAGCCAACTATGGCACATTCAGCCGTGTCATCCCCATGGTAATGAACTTCGACCACACCAACGGCGTCGACAACTTATATGATTCGGACAACGAGCTTCAGATAATGCCCGGCCAGATTGTGGTGCCGGCAGGTCAGTATGCTGTCTTCAACCTTGCGGGACAAACTATAGCCACCGGACGCACCGCTCATCCTACGGCAATACAGCTTCCTGCGGGTATATATCTGATACGCTACGGCCGCCACGCTAAGAAAGTCCTTGTGCCGTAAAATACCCCTTTCCCTTAAAAACCAGAGACTGTGTCAAATCAATTTGGCACAGTCTCTATCTATCCGGTGTCTCATTCAAATTTCTTCATAGTCTCACAACCCATCATTAATCAGGGATATAGTCGGTAGCATTTGGAACTTTGGACACTATCATGTTCGCTTCTTTGCAAAAAAGCCATCTGATAGCAGGATAAACCACGCCTCTCTTAGCTTCGTTCAGATTCAGACTTGTGGCCGTATATCCAATAAGGCAGTTCGACAGGATAAACAGGTTTGCCAACTCACCGTTAATAAAATCACCATTGGCAAAAAGCTTACCCTGATAGTCGCTCAGAGCCTTGTTGGAATCAAACAGATTCTGACAAATTTTAATATCTGTCTTTCTCAATCTGTTACCCTGAAACATAAAGCTTTCAGTGCAAGCAGAGAAACGATTCTGCGACACGTTCACTTGACAATTGACCATATCGAACAATGCCATTGCTGCACCGTCAAACAGTGAGTTGCCCTCTATATAGATGGAGTTGTTTTTCATGTTATGCACCTCGTCTCTGAAGAGGAACTGGTCGCGACATCTAAGCACCAGTCCGTAACCAACAGCCTCG
>ENA-ORNF01000722-ORNF01000722.1-human-gut-metagenome-genome-assembly--contig:-NODE-722-length-32323-cov-60.794440_pt1 | contig 32323 bp, 36 predicted proteins | sample MGYA00242110_ERZ509012 | MGnify/ENA primary metagenome ERZ509012 (study PRJEB26280, sample SAMEA2338714) | human gut metagenome | biome: human gut; feature: human-associated habitat; material: faeces...
AAAGCTACAACCAAACCTCAAAGTGTAAAAGGTGCATTTCTTCGAATGCTTACGGAGCGGATGTCTTGTGTGATAAATCCTACATATTTTTCCATGTTTATTTTGTGTTTTTCTCAAAGGTATTATGTAGGGGAAGGGTGTAAAAAGACAATCCCTGCAACTATTTATTGCAGGGAATTTATTATTCAGAGAAGTTTAGTACTTAATCCTCGTTTTTCTTTCCGAAAATATATCCTAAGGATAATGTTATTACAGGTATTGTATATTCCCAAATTTTTTCAATTAAGTGAACGCTATTATCTGATAGAAGTTTATCAAAGAAATAAATTATGGCAGAACAGAAAGCACAGAAAAATATCATTAAGAATACTAGTACTCCTACAATATTGAATGATATATTTTTACTTCCTCCAAAGCATATTCCAATCCAACCTAATTGAATTTTAAGCTTTTCTTTTTCTCCATTTGTTTTAATTTCTTCTAGATTTTCAATATGTTTATTTTGTGCATCTAATTTTGCTTGTTCAAATTGATGATTCTCTATATTATCAAGATGGCTTACATATCTGTCAAAGTTTTTTGGAATAGAAAGATTGTATCCATCAGGAATGTCTATGTTCTTTTTTTCAGTATATCCATCCATGATTTTGAGTCTTTATTCTATTTAACTTCAGATGTTTCTCCAACTGGTTTCGGTTCAAGAAACCATGTATAACTTAACTGATAATTAATAGGGTTTTTTCCAACAGCTAAAATTCTAAATTTAAAAGAAATTTGACGCCCTGATACGTGAGCTAATTTTATCTTTCTGATATTACCTGCAGAACGAGCATCCTCCATATTTATAAATTTGAAATCTAAAAAACTGTTACCTTGCTCATTAGAGGATACTTGATAATCAAAATCTTGTTTTAATGAACCATCGTCTTTTTTTCTCTGTGTGTCCTTTATGAAACTGAATTTAAAACAAAATTCTATTCCAGGTGAAGATATGTTATATGTTACAACTTCGTCTTCTTCTAGAAGTAATACTCCTGAATCTATAATCTCAGAGTCTCCTATTGTTATTTTTGTTGATAAATCTTTAGCTTGAATCATACTCATTTTGCTTCTTGTAATGTACAAATATATGTAATATTTTTATGTATATCAATTTCTGGGTACAATCATATTGTTTTTATTTTATTCGGATACCGATATTTAATTTAAAATTATGCATTTTGTTGTTTATTCGTAAGTAGATTTTTGTATCGTATAAATTATATTTAAACGACATTTGTGTATTGCTATGCTTTTTTATTTAGCTACTATTATTTATTTTATCAGTTCTATATCAGTTGTTTTATAGTATAAATAGACTGGTAAGCCTTATAAAAGAAGAATTATAAATTTAATAAATCGAACAACTGAACTTACCGAGTTATTCTACTAATCTGGCTCATTAGGGTCGTCAATCTTTCCACCAATCCATTCTTCCCAACTTTCAGTTAAAGAAGGTTGAGTGTAATCCTTTAAAATGTACACTTTGCTTGCAAAATCTGTGTTATAGTAGAACGGCAATAACATATTATTTTTAAGTTCAATGGCTTCTGAAGTTGTCTTTTGAACAAACGCAGCAATGGCTTCATCTAAAGTCATTACGTTGCATTCAACTTCATCCCTCACATCAATTACCCATTTTTTCATTTCAATTATATCTTCGCCATTAGTAGTTGTATAATTAGGAATTTCAAATTTTGGAGCCGTTTCTAAAATCTTATTAATGATTAAGGACTCTTCACGTGCAGCTGTTGCTTCTGTTTGATAAACTAAAACCCCCGCCATGTCTATCAGTGTATATCTTCTATTCCTATCATTAACTCCACTTGTAGCCCATAAATCACATACAGGTACAGAATATTCTTCAGCTATTTCTCTGATGGCTTTCACTTTTGCATAAGCATCTCTTCTTAATATAGGAGTTTCGCTGAATCCTCCTTCTGGTTTCAAATAGTAATAGTATCTGTGTTGTGTTACACATATAATCTGACAATTAGGGAATAATGCCATAATATTACGTAACATCGTTTTATAGCCTTGATAAAAAGTTTGCGCCCTACCTAAAGTGTTGGTGTTAGATATATTATCAGTAGTAACTCTGTAATTAAGCATATCAGCAATTTTTAAAGGTTCGTCAGATATGCTACCTAATAGTCTTTCATCCAAAGAGTAAGGAATCTCAGTTGTTTCAGCATTGTCATTTGCCCCTCCGTATATCACCAACAACTTCATATTCCTTGGAAAAGCCGCAATTCTTTCCAAGGTACAAAGTCCATAATTTACATCAGTTGAGTTGTTACATACTTTTACTCCTCCAATACCTTGCATTACAGATTCAACGTCAAACAATCTCTTTAAATTATTCCATGATATATACACGACTAAGCTGTCTCCGTATATTTTGATTGAAGATGTTCTAAAAATGTTATTAATGTTATTTGCTAAATTAGAAGTAGACGCAAAGTCGGCTTGTGTTGATTTGTCTGCAATTTCTGATTTTTTTGAAAAAAACGATTTCAAAATAACTTTCGTCTCCAGTTCCTTGAAGTCAATAAAATCTGCTATGAACTCCTTAGTGTCAGAGACTTCTGACTCTTTAACATAATATGAACCATAAAAATCAAAATTAATAGTACCTAACTGCGTTTGTTGAGTTCCAGATGCATCTCCTTTACGGATATATTCTAAAGATATATAATAGTAGCTGTTTGTCCCATCATCTTCAAAATCGCCTAAATAAACACTAACAATCTTATTTAATGGGATATTATACAAACCACTGTTAGAGCTTCCTTTACCCTGCCTTCTCAAATATATATTAGCAAATAAATCTGTTGTGTCATAAGACTTATCAGTAGATATTTTTAATTTTGCAAACACAGAATATTTACCAGCATCCATCTTTAGATAACTTTTTGTCTGGAAAGACTTAACATAAGTAGGCTGGGGTATTACTATTCTTAAATAGTCGCCATTGTCTTCTACACTGCTGTCTACAAGAAAAGCATCTTTTCTTACATCATAGGCTGATATTACACTTGTAAATGAACTGTTTATGGTTGTTCTTAACCCAGACAATTTATCTGATAAGTTATCAACATCACCCTTATTCTCATTAACAGAACTCTTTATACTTTCTATTTCTTCATCTACAGAATCTTTCCATCCTTTAAGAGTAATTAAGCAGGGATAAGAGGAATAATCCAGTTTATCTGCAACATCTTGCATATCTGAATTTACAAGAACAGATTCTTCAACCAAATACCCTCCATAGTATTCTAACTTTATTGTTTCACTTTCTCCAACATTACCTCCTTGCAGGTCTTTAACTTGTATCTGATTCAAGTAAAAATATCCAGGTCTTGAAGTAAATGTTACCTTTCCTAAGTATAGTTTTACTATCTTGTTAGTTGCGAACTCAGTATTATTTAATTCAATAGAAGCATTATTAGTAGCTATACTATTTAACATCACAGCTTTTCTATTTTCATTCTCTGTCACTAATCTGAATTTTCCAAAAACATAAAAAGTACCGTTTGAAGGAAATCCTGTATTAATGTTAATATTAGATGTTAAGGTTAAATTATAGACAACGCCTGTCTTCTCAGAATAAGAAAGCCCATCCGTTTTTGTATCTACTGTGTTATTGTAAGATAAATCGTATTCGGAATTAATAGATTTATTACCCCCAATTACAATTCCAAGATTGTAGAATAACTCGGTAAGTTTCTCATCCCGCTCTTTCAGTTCTTCATCGGTTTTGGTTTTGTCATAGTAATCCTGCTCGAGCTTGTTTATGTGTTCCAGCATTGCCGTGCCTACACGGGTGGCTGTGTTCTGTTTGTTTGTTTTTTCGTCGCGGATCTGGATGGCCAGTTGCTTTAATTCTTCGAATGTTTTTGTTGCCATAATTCTTTGTTTTTTACGAAGTAAACTTACCGAGTTAGATTTCAAAAAGACATTGTTTTATTTACGCTTGTGCGTTCCGTATAAACGTGATTTGAGAGTAGTGCTGCGCTTATGGTTTGCTTCCTCGATTTTATCGACAAGCAAGCCGCAGAACTCTTCGCCGTACATGTAGGCCATCTGTTCCTTCAGTACCATGATGGATGCAAAGTAGGGCCGGGAAAACCATTCTCGAGGTTTACGCGGATTGCCGGATGTATAGTATCCACCGGGCTTAGAGCCAACTTTGCGAGGTACATTTAACCCGTGTTCCTCACGATAAACCGGGTTTAATATCTCTAAGTCACCGCCGTTACCTTTGGTATATCCTTTACCGACACCCATGTCCTGGTATATGCCGTACTCCAGAAACTTGTGCTGGATGGTGGATACCGAGTCGGTGGCAGATATGACGTTATCACGTATCTGCTGGTGAAGTGAGTAGGTATTAATGACGTGCAGCCTCTCAATCTTTTCACGCCAGATATTCACCATCATTTCAGCCCAGGCTTCCTGATATTTTCTGCGGTCTTCATCGGTGGCTGCCGGCCTGTTTGTGTCTGTATTAGCCATTCCACTCATCCTCCTTATAACATAAATCTGTGGGTTCGGTCAGCTCGACCATAAAGTATAAGCCGGTACATCCGGAAATAAAGTATTCACCCAGCTCACGGGTGTAGATGCGGGATACATTCAGGAAGGATAAATCCAGGTCTTCGTAGATGTATTTGTCACGGATCATGCGGGAATGGAACTGTCGGAAGAGCTGCCGGCAGATGTCCAGCTTTGCCGCACGCTCGGTCATGTCGTCGTAGCGGTAACGAATCAGGAGGAATACTGTGAAGGTGCGCTTCTTGAACCAGCCTCCCCCGATTTGCTCTGTGGCTGCGTCGTTGGTGTCATCGACGCAGACGAAAGCGGATTGTTTCCGGAAATTGTCGAGTACATCCTGGAGTGAATTGATACCGCTGCAGGAACATGGAAAGAATGAGTTGGCTTTGGCCAGCTTGTTCTTTTCGGTCAGCTCTTTAAAGTAGGCGTGGCCGTCAAAGAATTTACTTGTGTCCATTTTGTTTTGATTTTAGAATTTGAATATCGTGTGCTTTGGCGTCCAGCTCGGTCAGGGCTCGCCAGCAGTCCATCTGCAGGACTTCCTTTTCTTTCGTCACGTCGCCGCCGGTCAGTGCCCGGATCTGGGCGTTCATCGCGCCCATCAGGTCGGGCAGTTCCGGCTGATCAGCGTCGGTCCTCTGGTGGAACGGCTGGAAGAAATGGGGAAAAAGGGAAGCGAAGTACAGTTTGATGCTTCCCCACCAGAGGAATACGGAAACCAGTTCGTATTCTTTGATGCGGGAAAAGGCGGCTTTCAGTGAACCTTTGACGCCCGGCTTCTTCTTGTAGAGGAAGCCATAAAGGGCCTTGAGCTGGGAAATGTCCTGCGAATACAGGTAGCCCTGGTAGTGGTTCTCACAACAAAGGTAATCTTCGAAACTCAGGCCGTGTAGCATTGCATCGATGGCATACCGACCGCCTATCCTGTCCAGCCGGACGGGATAAGCGTTGGGTTCGGAGATGAAATCAATCTGCCGGAGGAAACTGCGCACCTGCCAGTCCTGAAGGATGAACCTCAGTTTTTTGTGCCAGTTCAGGCGGAACGTGCAGAGCCATCCTCCTTTCACTCGCTTCCGGACACGGATTCCGGTGAAGCGCATGAAGACGTAAGTCTTAGCCTTGACCGGAGAAAACAGGGTGATGACCAGGAATACGTACCGAAGCTGTTCCTGGTTGAGCTGCTGCCAGGAAGTGGGGAACTGGAAGTCGAGTATTCTACCCCCAAAAGTATGTGGAATCATTCTTTTCATTCTGGTAAGTCTGGAAATGTTTGACTTTGTAGGCCTCGGAGTCCTTGTAGCTGGTGAATACCTCTACTTTGGATTCCGCGTAGTTCTCGATGCGTTCCAGCATGCTCTTTGCTGCCGACCAGTTCTTTGCGATGCAGAAGCCGATGAACTTGCACATGTAGTCGGCCATGGCAGACTCTTCTTTGGTGAACGCATTGTGCCGGGCCTGTTCGAGGATGTGGTCGAAGAACTCGGCCGACACGTGCTGCCGTATCTTTTCTTCTGCCTGGTACATCTTTGTCCGGAACTCGAGCAGCTTGGAACGGTGTACGTCTGCTGAAGGAAAATCAACGTACATTTTCAGTTGTTTGGCTGTATACATCAGGTTCGGGATGTTGATACGGGCCTGTGCCGTATCTGCCCAGCTGGTACCGACCAGCAGCTCCAGGCATCGGTCGTAGGTATCTTCGGCTGCGTTGGTGACTTGCTGCAGCAGGTTCTTCACTCTGTCGGCCGAAGCTGGGGCCAGATTCTGGTTAGACACCACACCGAAGCCGGTGGGAGTCAGTACCAGGTCGAGTTGTGGTATCTGCTCCTGATAGGTACGCAGACAAACCAGTTTTGTGACCGCCTGCTCGAGTCCGGGAACAGTATCTAATTTGTCTGCCATATCACCCAGCAGCACACAGTTGATGCTTTGAAGCGTGTCATCCAGGTGAGGAGCAATCATATCATAGACCTCTGCCGTGGAATTGGTGGCAGAGGAACAAATCTTCTCGAAAATCTCTTGTGAAAATGTGATAGCCATATTGATTCGTTTTAGGATTTGTTTTCAAGGTCTGAAGCTGTCTTTTGTTTGGCATCGGTGTTCTGGTCAAGGGTGGTGAGCAGCACCATGGGCACATCCGGATACACCTTCTCACTCCATCCGTTGTACTCGATGACGATGTTATGCGGGATGTTCATCAGGTCGTGGAAAGGAATCTCCAGTGCCTGCTTGAGCGTGAACAGCTCGCGCTTGTCTGAGCCGGAGTTGTTACTCTGTCCCTTGCCCGGTGTGGCACCTACCAGGTTGGGATGGATGTTGTCGCCGTAGCAGGTGATATTGCTGGCTTCCTGGATGTCTTCGCTCCAGTCGCCGCCTTCCTTGCCGGTCTCTACCACATTGATGCGTACCATCCGGACCTCACGGCCATTCGGGTCAATGTAGTATCCGGTAATCCAAACTTTGCCGCTGTTTTCTATTCCGGAAACAAAGTTCTTGATGTTTTCCTTCTCCTTTTTGATACGCTCCATCTTCTTCAGCGGGTCGGTAATGTGTTCTTCCGCACAGATGTTACTCCAGTAGTCCTTGTGTACTTCGACCTGGTACTTTACGCTGGCATGGTTGCGAAGCTTTGCTTTCTTGCCTTTCCCAATCAGTCGCTTGATGTCGTACCAGTCGCCCCGGAAAATGCTGGTGTAGTAGGGGATGGGGTAATACTGGAAGCCGGGGGTGGGGAAGCGCACAAGGATAGCGAATTTACGGTCTTCAGTACGGACTCTTGTTTCGCCATCGCGCCCAGGTTCACGCCCCATGAGCACCATCAGGTCGCCCAGCGGGTCGCGCGGATCCAGCAGACGGATGACTTCGTAGTCTTCCGGACGAAGTGAAGCGTTTTCGCGGAAATTGGCATAAATCACGTGATTGATTTTGCCCCTTCTGGCCTGTTGGAAACGGCAGTAGCAGGCCTCTTTGTGAATGAGCCGGTTGATTTTTTTGCCGTCCCTGGAAAGAATGATGACCGACACACAGAAAAAGAAATACTTCATGTCTGTGGCCTGCTCGAGCTGGAACAGCGGCAGGCTGTTGTGAATCAGCCAGCGTTTGATTTCGGGATGGGTTGTCGGCTGTCTTGTGTCTACGTCCATGTACTTCAGTCCGGCACCGTAACAGGTGATGACGTTGAACAGCTTGTTCTGACTCATCACTTCGTCGATGCCTATCATCTTGATGATATTAAACGGAAGCTGGTTGTCTTCACCGAAATTGACATACGCCATGCCTTTCCGTCCGGGAACAGGCGTAGTCTTCACATTTGCATCTTCATCGAATACCAGGCTGCTGTCTTCTACGGAAGCCATTTCGGTGGCCACGTTGGAAACCTCGATGTCGAATATCTCACCAGGCATGAAGTCGCCGTCGTATTGCAGGATTGTCTTGTCCATATTAAAGGTAAATTGTCATGTTGTTAATTTCGAAAAGGGATATGTCACGGAAAGAACGGATTAGGCCGGATGCCGGAAGGCGGACCCGGTGAAGTCCCTGGCGCCAGTGGGAGCCAACGCACACCGCGCCTCGGTATTCCAGAATGTCGCCTGTGCTGAGCTTCCACAGCTTCAGGTCGCAGGGTTGCCCGGACTCGAGCAACCTCAATGCGTCTTTGATATGTATTACGTTCATAGGCTTTAATTGTATGTGTCATCGAATGAGTCGTCGAAGATGTCCGGAAGCAGACGGAGCCGCTGCTGGCACCGGGATGCGAAGATGTAAGAGACAGTGAAAGCAAACAGACCATCGTCTTCATCGCTCCTGCTGGTATTGCTTTCGGTGATGGTTATCGGGATGTCGCCGGATTCATCCATCAGCCAGACTTCGGTCGCCCTTGCCACATCGTCGGCCAGGGCGAACATGGATTCAGGGATGTAGCCTGTATTGAGTGTGTGCTTGCGCTGCTCATCTACATAATAGGTCTTGTATTGTCCAGCGAAATAAGCAGCACTTCGGGTCAGTTCCGGTTCAACTGTGTCACCGCCTACAAAATAGAATGTCTCGACAGCTCCAAACGAGTTCCGGAACTTCAGTCCGATGGATTCCGGTTCGTCCTGGTCCACGCGGAAGGTCTGCTTCCGGGCACCGGCCAGGATGGTGTACCGCAGCAGTTTGTAGCCGGACTGTGTGAATTGGGAAGGTGATACATCAATGGAACGGATGCCATAGTCGGCTACGTTGCCCAAGGAACGGGTGGACTTGAGCAGTTGGTTCTGGTCGTTTACGAAGATACATTCTGCCGTCACTGGGATGGTCGTACCGCCGGAAGACAGTTTCCCGGTTGCCAGGTACAGCGTTTCCGTGCGGCCAAAGGAAGTGATTTTGTCACGTCCGGTCAAGGTCGTCAGAAAGTAGTTCGCTACAAAATCCTCTGCACTGCAGGGGACGATGGGACGGCATAACAGTACCGTGAAATTTGTGGAATTATCCCACAGACTATCCGCTATCATTTCGTATGTGAAATTTGTGAGCGGCTCATTGATTAAATAAGATTCGAGCAGAGAGAACAGATCCAATATCCGGATAATATTTTGGGAGTCTGGTGTATATGATTCTTGCAAAATTACAGAATCATTTTTCTTCAAAATGAATGTAACCTCTTCATCTGCATTGATTACGATTTCATTAAGTTGAGAAGAAAGCGCAAATTCCGGTATTTTTTGAGTGACAGAAACCATGATTCTTTGTTTTGCTCAAAGATACCCGGTGCGGAAAAGGGGTAAAAAGACAAAAGGCGCAGCGCCCTCACGGCGCCACGCCTTCACACTATCAATGTAGAAAAAATGTAATCATCTAAAATGCTTCCGGCTATTTGCGCAGCATCATCCATGCCGGCCTGCCATCGGGCCCGATGGTGAGCTTGTATCGTAGTTCTACCATCGTGGCCGCAATCTGGTTGATGCTGATTTCGGCCATCTCAGACAGTTCGTCCTGAACCTGCTGGGAGGTCTTGTATATCACATTCTCGCTTTCCTGTTCCACCGGGAGATATTCCTGGAAGTAACGGATAAGGATATATTTGTCAAATTTGATTTTATCGGTTGCCATGATCTGCCTCCTTTCTGTCGTTTAAAGCGCGTTGGATTAATTTGTTTAGTTGCTCCATTTCGGGGCGGGTGCAGCATAGTTTTTCACTCCCATACATGAGGATGCTGTATTGTTCGAACAGTACCGTGTCCTCTTCGTATGCCTGGTATTTATCGACACGGAATATCGGTTGCTGTGAAGATTCGGTCATCGTAAACCTCCTTTCCTGCAAAGTAAGATGGAACAAGCGAACCAGCACAGGCAGACAACGGCTGCCAGCCAGTGGGTAAATAACGAGCAGGTGAGCAGACTAAAAGAAATCAGTGCTTGGGATACCAGCACAGTCTGACGGTTAGTGACTTTCTCTTCCATGATCCAGGAAAAGAGATTGTTTTCACGGTTCAGCCATAAAGAAATGCGGCTTTCTTTTGCCTGGCTTACAGGCAATGCAATTTGATTTTTCATTTTGGAGATCAATTAAAATGAAACAATATGTGGTTAATTACGGGAAAGGAAACAGAAAAGGTTCCGCTTTCCCGTTGATCTCCACCTTGTGCAGGCAGTGGGCGCATTAACGCTCCACACGGGGGTCGGAACCATATAGGTATATAGCAAAGCTATGGACATAAAAAATGCCCGCAGCAAAGATATTTGGCGAGCCATCGTCGCCTACACAAAATGGAGATCGTTGCAAATATGAGGATTTATTTTGGAATAGCAAAAGAAAAAGCGGAAACTTTTTAGTGTTTCCGCTTTTTATAGGGTCTCTGGGTTATGTTCTCAGTACTTTCTAAGGAGTACTCCAGTACTGCTACGGAAGTACTATAGTACTTTCAGGGAAGTACTGCGGTACTGGCTAAGGAGTACTGGTGAAGGAGATTATTATTCGCCTTTTAGGGATTTTAATAATTCATCTTTTGCTTCTTTATGCATTTCTGCTTTCAATACATCATAAGCAATTAAGACGTCTTTTATTCCCTTAATTTCAGAACTTGTAAGATTCCTTGTATGAGAATATTTACCACTTAAACGCATTTTTACGCTTTTACCGTTAACCATTTTCTTCAAAAATGAAAGCATGTCTTCATCAACATTTACATCTATCCATTCCCAGACTCTGGTATCATTCTCTGTTTCTTTTTCTCTATATTTATCAAAAGGTACATAGTACGTGTTTCCATCATAGGAAAGATATGCCGAATCAAAGAAAATCCAATCTTCACCTTCATAAGACATCATCAGCCGTAACCACACACTATTTTCATTTTTTCCCATGTATAAAGATGTATGGTTTGAATTTGTATAATGGGTAAAGTAAGGATTATAGTACCAAGTTGTATGATTTATGTCATCATATTTCTTTCTCAATTTACTGACAGCCATCAATCTTGTTTTTTTCTCTTCTTCAGCTTTCTTGAGTTGTTCAGATTCATATTTGGAAACTAAATCTTTCACGATTGTATATTCCTTGGATTCGGGATGATATTTTTCCAATTTATCCTTGATAGACTTGAGCTCGTAAATATCTCCAGCTTTGTATAGATCATCAATGTTTGAGCATAATTTTTCTGGGCTATTTCTATAACCTTCAAGTTCTGGCATAACCTTATTCAAAGAGTCTCTGAGTTGAGTAACTTCAGATGTTAGACTTTGAATTTTACGCTCCATTTCCCCGTTATTACAGGAAGAAATAATGGTACTACATGAAATCAAAATGAGATATTTTATTTTCATAAATTAATGATTTGTAAAGTTCGTACTGATTTTTCTCAATTAAGCGATAAATATAAATCCAATCATACTTGTTTATGTCTCAAAATAAATTTTGCTGTTGTGGCTCCTTGGTAGATTCTTTGTATTTCTTAATCATGCCGAGCATCAGTTCATCTCTTTCTATACCCTGGTTGATTGCTTCAATCATCTGCGGAGTCGTGTTCTTATCTTTCAAATCCTTTTTGTTCTGACGAAGCTGGCCGCTTGCACGGGTATTTAAAGATTCGAGTACGATAGATTCTGTCGTGAACTTCAGTTTACGGTAGGGGGTAGCGCTAGCGTTGATAAGGTCTTCGAGCATTTGGAAAAATTCGTCTTTTTCTCCGCTCTTGAATTTATCCATCAAGTAGTCTGATACTATCACCACGTCAAGATCTTTGTCAAAGTTCGTGGTTCTGGCATATCCTCCCACATTACCCAGTAGCTGCATGAAGATGTCCAGCCTTCCTGCCATTCCTGGAGAGATAAAGATTTCGCGATTGTAGAATGTCAATTCTCCACTGTCCATAAAGGTCTTGAACCACAAAGCGTCGTAGGTCAAGTTCACATTTTCTTTTTTGATTGCCATATTCTTAGTGTTTAGTTATTTCGTTCATGATTTCGCATAATTCTTTCTCGTAAATGAGACGGATGTCCTTTCCTTTGGCATTGAGCTCTTCAATCTTTTTGAGTTTGGATGGACCGGCCCCTTCTCCGACAATGACAATGTTTGTTTTACCAGAAATACCGCGGTCAATATCAGCACCAAATGACTTCAGGATAGAACCGAGTTCATCGCGGTCAGGGTAGGCACAGAAGACACCTGTAATCACCACTTTCTTTTGGAAGAAAATCGTATCCTTGTTTTCTATGTCTTCCTCAGATAAAGGCATCAAGGTGTCATGTTCGTATTTACGTGCGTCTTTGTTGGCCATCACTTCCTTTAGGTCGTAATGTGCAAGGTCTTTCGCAAGGTGTCCTTGGTAGCAAAGGTAGAGCTTTGCACAGGCTTCCGCATCGGCCAGCGCGTCGTGGTGATTGAACAGCAGGATGCCGTTTTCTTCACAACATGCTTTCAGGCCCTTGCCGTACAGTTCCAGTGTGTCGACGTAGTGACTCAGGTCAATGCCGGTTAGGCCATAGTATTCCATGCAGACTTTGAAAACGTTGATGTCTGTGGAGCTGTTATGGCATACAATCGGAAGATCTTCGATGAAGGATTTTAGTAAAGGGAATAGTTCGGGGAAGGTGGGGGCGTCGGCTACCATCTCATCCGTCAGGCCGTGTACATGGGTGTTGCGTTCGGTTCTGGAGTCAGGTATCGGTTTGATAAGTGAATAGAACTTTTGGCTGATAACTCCGTTGTGGACTCTTACAAGTCCTATGGAGCATGCACTGGTCAGCTCCGGTGTCATGGTTTCAAAGTCTATTGCGACAAAATCTTGTGTTTCCATTTGTGCCTATTAAATTTGTTATAAAAATAATAGTCCAAATGTAATAAAATGTTTAAAGGAGGGCAAAAAATCCAATAAAAAAGGAGCCTACTAAGAGGCTCCTTTTATCTCTCAGTCAAAGCAAAGTGTTGAATTAAACAGTGACCGACATTAAATCTTTTGCTAGATTATGTAACCCTCTGGCTATTTTTTCAGCCTGTTGAGGGCGTGGCTTGCTTCTGCCTGCTGCATAATGTGCAAGCTGCTTTTGGTTTATTCCAGTAATAGTTTGTAGAGCAGAAAAAGAGAAAATACCCTGATAATAAAGTAATAGGCTTTGCACGTCAAATTTGTACACAAGTTCATATTCTCCATCAAAGACCGCAGGATATTCATCTCCGTCCTTTTTGGCGCAATCTACATAAAAGCGGATGCTGTCGACAACCTCTTTTTTAAAGTTGTCAAAATCACCAGTAGTAGCTACAATCCACCCAGGGAGTAATTCACATGCACCACTATATCCGTTTTCAGTACGTGCGGTTTCAATAACAACTTTATCCATATAATATTGTATTAAGTTTTCAAATAAAGCGGTCTTATTAGGACCGCCTATGTTGAATTAAAAATCTATTAGAGCAAGCGCTCAGGGTTAAAATTTTAACCCTGATTGCTTTTCAATACTCTTTAGCAAAAATCCCCAAACATCGTCTGAAGTATGACCGTTGACGGTTACTTTTCCTTTCTTGACAGGATGTTTGAACTGACGATGGCTGCCTTCTTGATTCGATAGATACCATCCATCATCCTGCAATTTCTGGAGAATTGCTGAAACTTTCACTGTCTTCATAGATCACTGTTTTAATTCAACAGTGCAAAGATAGTAATTTTACTATTATCTACAAATGAAAACGATAAAATAATAGTAAAATAGTTACTATTATCGCCGCTTTTAGGCGTAGAAAAATCGAAATACCTTATTTCCCGCCGCCCGATTTTGATTGTGTGCAAGCAAAATCGGGCGGCGGGCGGCCGTGCGCTACCCACCTCCCAATCGCTGTTACGGCCATTTTCAGCCCCTACAGCCTGCCTTCGTCCCCGTAGCTGTAATGACTTCCATCCGCCACGATTACATGGTCAAGCAGTCTTATATTCATAGTCCTGCCAGCTTCCAGCAGGGAATGAGTCAGGCGGTCATCATCTTGGCTTGGTCGCGTATTGCCCGATGGGTGATTGTGACAGAGTATCATGGATGTGGCATTGCAGGTGAGGGCTTCCCGCAAAATTACTCTTACATCTACCTGTGTGCTGGCAAGTCCTCCGACTGAAATACGCTGTTTTCGGATGATTCGGGCCGCCTGATTCAAGTAGATTGCCCAACATTCCTCGACCTTCAGGTCTGCCATGTAGGGGTGCATTACCTCATACACGTCTGTACTTGCGCGTATCGTCTTGCTGTTGTTCTTCCGTTCCTTGATACGCTTGTATAGTTCAATGACTGCCAGTGCCATTTCTCGGCGTGCAGGTGTCAGCAAAGCGCAAACATCTTCTATCGACACATCGCTCCCGTTCGCCAACATGGCGTTCACTTGATTACTCGTTTCCTTGCTGTTAGTAAGCTGATACACTACTTCTGCGTCACTCAGGTGGCGGCACTCGCCACAAATTTCGAATAAATCTTTCATAAGGTTGATTATTAAATTGTTAGACAAATAAAGTTTTAGCTAAAAACATACCACCGATTACACAAGCTCCCAGCTTTTCAAGATGACAAGCAAATCGGGCATAAGAGAAACCTCGGGTTATCACGTCATCAAATACAAGTACCTTTTTCCCTTTGAAATAGTCCTTGTCAAGATTGATTACTTCCACATTATTGACGTGCTTTCCTGGTTTACTTTCGTGGATTGCCAGTCGTTCGCCCTCTACCGTGATATGGTCGTATCCGTTCTGGACTCCAGAAAGCCGCGCCACTTCTGCGGAAAACTCTTTGTATCTGATTTCATTTTTCCGCTGGCTGCTGGCTGGGATACAAACAAAAACCATGTCACTCGCTGACGTGCCAAACTGCTCACGGATTTTCTTGGCAACAAGCTGGGCAGCCGAAACGGCACATTTACCGTCTTTGAACGCCCACACGTACTTTCTCACTTGCCAATCCCTTGCACTGGCTTTGTACTTTGTAGGCAGGTAGTCAAAAAAGTTGAACATGTACTTTCTGCATTGGTTTAACATGGATTCTGTAAAGGTTTTCAATATCAGTGGTTTTAGAGTTTTATTCTTGAACCTCGAGCCGAGGCAGTGAGCCTTTTCTTCTGCTCTTCCTTCTCTGAGGTTTTTTTTATTCCGTCGCCTTTCGCTGTCGGTTTGTTTCGCCTTTTTACACTGCCTCAAAAGGTGTTGCCAGCCGTGAAAGACAAGTTTTCACCGTAAAGCCCTGCCTTGAATACTACCCCGAAGGGGTGGAGATTTTTACAGTGAACAGCGCCTGAACTTGGCATACGGTAGGCAACATTTACCTTTGCAGTGAAGAAAAGGCGTAACCGGCAGTGAGAGGTGACACCGATATAAATTCCGAAGAGAAGAACAGAAGAGCAGTCAAACAATACATAGCTTTAGCTATACCGTCAGTAGGGAAAGCAATGGGGCGGGTGGGCCGCTGCGTGAACGCTATCTCCAGCCCAGAAAGACTACCGAGTGTCTTTCTACCTTGTTACCCGGGAAATTCCCTGAATTTACCGGGCGCCAGCAGATTGTGAGCCAATAGATTAGCCAGTAAAAACAGGCTTAAAAAGATGGATTTTCTTTGATTTTCCGCTCTTCAAAAACGAAAACGACACAAAATCAGTCGTTTGCATCCACTAAACACCGCATTTTATGCGGACGTCGGTTTTTTTCCCCTCCACCGCCCTACGCAAAGGTTAACAGATGTTAACTTTTAAAAATCGGAATATGTAACGGCACACCCTTCTACACGCACGGTACACGCCAACTCGCGCACAAAAAACAGCCCCGACAACCATCTGCACGGTCATCAGGGCTTACCTTAAGAATAAAACTAATTAGCTTATTGAAAACTACATAGAGGATGTCACAAACATGTCGAATGTCATCTGGGGGAAACGTTCGCAGCCGATACACAGCGTATCGAACGCATCCGAGCCGTCCGTTCTCGCCTGAAGCTGGTCTTCTTCTGTCTCTGCCAGCTTTTCACCCCGCTTGTCTTTGCCCCCGTTGTACACGCCTGCTGTCTGCACGGAGATAAGCAGGTCTTCGTTGTTCTGTTCGTTGAAGAAGGGGATTAGCTTAGCCTTTCCGGCAAACATACGATTGAGGAGCAGCCACTTCTCGATGTGCTTCATCGGGGGACCTATATAGACAGAACGTACCTCCCAACCTCTGTCCTGGAAAGCACGCTCGATGACGTAATGAAAGTCTTCGTCATTGACGGCATAGTTTGAGCCTAAGGCCGTACTGTCGTAATAGAATATCACTTCCTTGTGTCGCTGGTGCCGGTAATACTTGCAGAAGTCATCCACCAGGGCCTCGAGCTTACGTTCGTATTTTACCCAGAACGATTTAATTACCTTCAGCCGGTTCCGGTCCGGCTGGCCGGCTACCAGCCAGTTGATGTTGGCATTAAAGTCAAAGGCGATGCAGATGGGCTTATCCCTATCGAGGTCAGCATCCATCAGGCAGGAAGGCTCCTTGATTTTGTCGAACTGATATTCCAGACTGTCCAGGTAGCTGAAGTCAGTTGCATTGTATTTGTGCCCTTCCGTCATGCTGGAGTAGAAGCCGTCTTTGCTGATACCGATACGCTTGCACAGGATGGCCGTCTGAAAGGTAAGTGGGGGAAGGTCACGCTTCATCTGATTAATGAATGCTTCACCCAGCAGCTGCATGTTCTCAATCGTGGAGAACTCGCGGTACAGAACAGCTACAGAACCCATGCGGCATACGTCACGGTTCAAGGTGCGCAGATAGTCCTTCAGGTACAAAGGAACGGGTTCTGATTTAGCCTGAAGGTCGCGGATGCGTTTCTTTGTCCGCCAAATCTCATGTACTGTTGCCTGGATGACTTCAATCAGTTCCGGGTCGCATTTCTTTTCGTAGTCCAGGAACCAGGAACCTTTCTTTGTGACCGGCATATCGGAGGTAATCAGCATGCCATGGTGGAAGTAGTGATGGCCGAAATACTGCTTGTTACCACGGTTTGCCGGAAGAGTCTCGTCTTTCAGCTGCTCGAAGTCGATGTACTTTGCTTCATCGATGTCCAGGTAATCCAGTGAAAAGGAGTTGGATGTTCCGGAACGGTCCTGGCTGATGATGTAACCTATCGAGCCGTTGTAGAAGGAAATGACATTCTCCCAGTTGTCGGGCTGGAAGATGGGTTCGCCCCATCCCCAGGATTTCGGCGGTTTCTTGCCGATAGTCCAGTGTACGTCGCGCTTGAAGCCCCAGCGTTGCCAGTGGATCAGCATGGACGGGATGGTATTGGTGAGGGCACGCTTACAGTTGGCCGCCACAAATCCGGTGATGCTTCCTGGCATACGCTGCATGTTGCGCAGATTGATAGCGGCATGAATCGGACCTTTCCCCCAACCACGTCCGGCACAAAGCACTATGTCTTTTGCCGGTGTGAATAGCACCTGCTGCTGGGTGTCATGGAAGTATTCTCTCATGGTTCGGGTGCCTCCTGTGATTTTTTAGGGTTGAAAATGTCGTCTTCGTTAAAGTCGGCATCCTCAAACTGGATGTCCTGGACATCCTCATTCATGTACTGCTTTATCTTATCCGCAATGCGCTGCCGGATGTTCGGTATCGGTTTGATTCCGATAATCGTCGGGTCGCTGTCCGGCTGGAAGGGTTGCACCACAATCTTGTCGTAGCCTAAATCCTTGGCATCCTCCTTGTCGAGCTGCATGTACTTGGCGTAGTAGTTGTCACAGGCGGCCATCGCCCGGGCGTCCTTCATGCGCTTGGCCATTTCGTAACTCTCTTCGTTGCGCTGGATGAAGCGGTAGCGATGGTAGTCCTTGGTGGCTTTGTTCAAATCACCCAGCAGGTATTTGATGATACGGATGTCTTCGTAGGCAGCTGACTTCTGTATCTGGTATCGCTTCTGAAGCTCGAGCACTATTTCCTGTTCTCGTATGCGCGGGTACTGGAGCCAGTAATTATACATGTCCCGAAGCCGGAGCAGACGCTGCTGGATGACTTCGGGAATATTACGGTCTCGCATCTCGTCGACCGAGGCGAAGAGGTTTTCTTTGGCAATATCAATCGTTGCGGGTAATGGCATAGTTATAAATCTTCGTCGGAATCCATGTCACGGATGTAGGAACCCACAAGCTGCACCGCCAGCGGGCTTCCGGCTTCTGCCAGCTCCAGCTCGTTTTGCCGGATCTGCAATGCCCGTTCGGCTTTCCCTTTGCGGTAGGCTATGCTGGCCGGATGGGATTTGTCGGAAATGATTTCTCGCAGACGGCGTTCGTCTACGTCCATCAGGACTGCAATGTCTGATACCGGGGTGAGCATCGTGGCAAGTTCCTTGATTCTGTCAATCTGTGCTGAAGTGAATTCCATTGAGGTGTATGCTGCGTGTATTAATAATCTCTGAAAACTGGTCTCGTAAGGTAAGGAAGAGGTCTGGCTGCGTCGTGATCATTGCACATTCGGTCCGGTTTCCTCGCGTCTGGTTCTGGCTGGTAACGACTGTAACCATCCAGCGGTCGTTCTCGATAAGCAGTACTTTGGAGTGATTCTCCGTGAGGTACACATCATCGAATACGGAAGATATAAAGGTGTACAGGTTTACAGTCTTCTTGGCTGCCTTCAGGTCTGCCATCAGAACAGAGTGAAGAATCAGCTGCCGTTTTCGGAGGGAGAACAATCTGCGCAAGAACTCCTCGGAAGTAGAGAAGGTGGACACGTAGACTTTAGCCGGTCCGGTCTGTGACAGGATGAACTCGAGGACATCAAAAAGCTGAAGCCGGTTATCCAGGTACGCCTGTAACGGCACATCGGATAACGGCTTCAGCAATCGGTTTACATGTTTCATGCTTTCAACCCTAATTCACGTAAGGCATTCACCTGGTCTTCTCCTACGTTGTTTCCAGTGGAGATAAGGAAGTCGTATCTCTGCTGTACTTTGGCCAGCAGCTTCTCGTACTTCTCCTGGTCTCCGGATTCCTTCAGCTCTGCCAGTTTCTTCTTGTTGTCTGACAGATAGCCGCGGGCTGCGCTGACTTTTTTGGCCATTTCAGCGGGGTCTTCAGGTGATTCACCTTCTGTACCGCCGGCACCCTGAGTGTCCGGATTGAAATGGTCGTACTTGTTCATGTTATCCCGATATCTGGCATCCAGCTCTTCCAGTTGCTTCAGGTATTCGTACCTGTCGCATGGAAGAGCATCCTTCATGGTTTTCAAAGTCTCAAAAGTCTGCTTCAGGCGGAAGTAGATGTCTTTGTTGTCTTCCCACAGCTGACGGATTTCTTCGGGTAGTGAATCATGATCCGCGCGTTTGCCTTTGGCAATGGTCGCCTCCTGCGGTGTGTCGTCGTCAGAACTGATTTCAGGCTGGAAGGTGGCCAATGTTTCAGCTACGGCCGGAACCAGCTCTTTGTCCATCTTGATCACGTCCTGAATCGTCTTTCGGTCCAGACGGATGGCCAGATGTTTCTTCAGCTCATATTCAATCTTGCTTGCAAACTTCTGCGGATTGTGGGAAATATTCTGATAAAGGATGCGGTTACGGGTCAGCTTGAGCACCATTTCCGCACCTTTCATCAGGTCACGCTTGGCCGGCTCCGTATTGAGCCAGCCTTGCATGTTTATGGTTAACTGTTCATCTATGTACATAACTGTAGCCTCCTATTATTATCCACCCGGAAGGATTGCGCTACCATCCGCTCCGGAAATGTCGCCATCTTCTGTTTCGATTTTACCTGTGTAGAACGGTGACGGGCAAATGTCCGTACACTGTGCCTCTAGGGTGGTACCAGCAGTACCGGTGTCTCCTTCTCCTGAAGTTTGTGAAATGGTGACTGAAGGGTCAAAAGCTTCAGAACCGACTACGCGGAACTTACCATTCTTCTGCTGACAAAGAAAGATCAATTCATCGATGTTGGCCTGGCGACAGAAACCGGAGGCTTCTTCATCTGTACCTGCGTGAACCAGCGTTGCTTTGTTCAGAATAGTCTTGGAAGGCATTTCACCCTGTGACTCTGCGTTGATGGACGATTTAGTGGTCAGTAATTCTATATACTGCCATTTTTTGTCAGCTGCCAGCACAAAGTCGCCTTCGTATGTGGCTAATGCAGCCATGCTTTCTGCTCCGTCAATAGCAGGAAGAACCGGCCATTTTTCAATCCAACTTTTTGGAATAAAGAACACCTTACGTCTGATACCTGGTGTCGAGGTCTGACCTGGGCACCAGGAAAGGGATTCGTACATCCCTTTGCTTGTACAATCTACTGCCATAATTTACCCTCCTATGCCAGCGAGAACCGGAGTTGTACCGTCGATGGTACCCACCAGCAGACGCTCTTTAGAAATTGATTCGAACTCTGTACCGAAGAACATTGTAGCGATGTAATCCAGCTTGAAGGCATGATGCTTTTCGACTGTAATGTTTTCTGCATCTGCTCCATTACCGAAACCTACGAGCATGTTACTTTTAGTAGAAAGGTGAATGAACGGTGAACCAGCCTTGTTCGCCAGCGGAACCAGTTCGCAAAGGTTGTTGGAGCCTTCGAGATAAGTCTTTTCGAATCCGGTGTTGTAAGGTACGTGTCCTGCGGTCGCCTGGTAATCGTCGACATAATTGTCATACACGCCTTGCGGAATGTACAATTTTGTTTGTGTCTCACGCAAAACAGGGTCAGCTGCACGGTAGAAGGCTTTTAATACATCTACAGCATTGTCTTTGCTGATAGCTTCGATAGTGAACATGTTTCCTAATTCCTCTGAAATTTTAGTCGCGTCCTTCTCGGTTTTGGTAATCGTATCAAAACCATTGAACAGTTCCTTGGTCTTTGTGCCACTGTCGTTACGTTTTGCATCCCAGATATGCAGATTCAGATTTGCACCCAGTTTTGCTGTCAAGAAAGCAAGCACTTGACGGGAAATATCCACATTCTTCAGTGATTCACCTTTGGAAATCAAGTTCCCATATACGGTTTGCCAAACGGAGTTTGGAGAAAACTTCTTTACTACGCTACCAAGGAAGGTTTCTAAGGTTCGTGGATTGATGGATACCCCATCAGTATCTTCTCGCCCTTCGTCATACGGACCCAGTTCAATGTTTCCGGAGAGTTCCCCGACAACTTCTTTGCCGCGCACTCCCGGTCTCTGATTCATGTGCTTCAATGTGGTACCTAATGCCAGTACCGGCATCATCAGCAATTCTTTACGGTAACGGATAGCCGACTTAGCCAGCTGTTCGTCAGTGATTTTTACGTGTCCAGTAGTGTCTGCCATTATAACAAATCCTTTACGTCGTTAAACATTTCTTGTGCTGTGTTGAGCTTTGTGAGGTCATCATCCTCACCTTCGTCACCATTAATGTGAGTGGTGTCTTCACCATCGGTTTTTTTCAGGTTTTCATTCTGCTTCTTCAGTTCCGAAATCTGATTGTCTTTATCAGAAGATTCCTGTTCCAGATTGGTGATGCGGTCATTGAGGGCCTTGACCTGTTCTTCGGTAAGCGTTACCTTACCATCCTTGTCAACTTCCACACCCTCGATTTTCAAGATGGAATTGACTTTCCGATAATCCTTTTTCATTTGTGTTGTTGAATGATTGAGTGGTTTATTTTGTGCCTGTGGAGTATCCGGCTGGTGTCCCTTGAAGAATTTGTTCACGAAATTGTTGAACCAACTGGGGGCTGTTTCTGCTTCCGGACTTTCGGTCTTGTCCTCCATCGCAGGCAAAGCCGGAAGATGAAACATGTTGAAGCGGGTCTTCATGGCATCGTCGAAGTTCAGTTTTGAGCCGTCTTCTACGATTTCGTCAATGAATCCGTATTCAAGTGCTTCCTGGGCAGTAAGCCAGCGTCCTTCTTTCAGGATTGGAAGAATGTCATCTACTTTTTTCTTGCACTTGTTGGCGTAGAGGTTGGCCAGCACCAAGTCCATTTTGTCATTCTCCAGCTTGTTAGCTTTCAGGTCGTCGATAAGCTGCTGAATCTGGTCGGCATTGTAGTTGCCCCAGGCATCCACCCAGTTTGACACTTTATGAATAAGGTAGAATGCATATCTGGACATGCAGGTTCTCTTGGCACCGGTAGCCAGGATGGTAGCCGCGCTGGCTACGTATCCATACAGGTAGCAAGTTACGTTGCCGTGATCAAGAAACTGTTGCCGGATGTCGAGCGCATCGTCTACCGAGCCACCGAGGGACGATACACGCACATTGACAGGCTTGTTTTTCAAACCTGACATCTGGCTTCGGATATAGTTCTTCGAATATCCCCAAGGACCGATGTGTGAATCAATACTAATACTATAATCCATGTTGTCGAAAATTAGTCTACGCAATATTATACCTTATATATATTGCATAAAAAGACTCTAATCTAATATGGCAAGCATCGGAATAGGGGAGGTCAGGGTTACTGTGACGGTAACACCTGCCCGTCCACTGGCTGCGGACGGAAAAGTCTCTTCGTTTTGTATGACGAGGTAGGGCTTTTCGGATGAACCAATCAGGAACTGGGAGCCGGTGACGGTTGTTACCTTGAAGCAGAACTTTTTGGTACCAGGTAGCAGCTTCTTTGACCGGAACATGGTGAGTTTGGTGGTGAAAATGCGTTGTTTGTTCTCGATTTTGTCGGAAATCTCGACTGAACTTAGCCCGATGGTTGAAATTGGGCTGAATTGCTGGTAGACATTCAGCCATACTCCCCGGTCGGCTATGATGTCTGAATGCTGAAGGTGATAGGCCTCGATGCATTCTACTTTTCTAATGTTCTGAATCAGATGTACCATGATTATCGTTATTGGATTATGTGTGTTCGGTGTTGTTTGGGTTTGTACAAAAACGGCCTACTCATCCGAGTGTTTTCTGGTTAAAGAACCTAAAAAGATACCTCTCCGGCTATAACTGGTCCTCATACGGTAGTATTTCTGTCTGACAGTCTCCGAATAGTCGTCATCGATGCCGTGCATTTCACACCAGGCTGCGATGGTCTTGTTCAGGCCACAATCGCGCTTGGTCAGGTCGCTCATCTCATTCCAGAGGTTCGCCCGGAACAGGTCTTCGATGGTCTCCTTTACAGCTGCCTTGGCTTTTTTGCCCAGGTAGTTATAATATTGCGGCGGTTTGGCTTTGCTGTCGGGAATGACGATGGCTGTCAACTCGTCTTCTGCCATTTCCGGCTGAACTTCCGGTGGTCTTTTCCGGAGGAAACGGCGGATGACAGCATTCTCATTACTCTGCGGTGGAAATACCACCGGATTTCCCAGGCTATTGTGAAGCCATTGCTTTAAATAAGGCTCCAGTTTAATATAAAACACAATGTGGCTCATAATGAATTGATTATCTATTACAAATATAATATATATATTACTTTTTAGATAAATAAATTTGTCATTAATCTGCTCCAAAAGCAAAAAGTATATTTCCAGATATGACATACTTTTTGCCTTCTACACCTTCTACACTTTCTACAGAAAATAAAATATGCTGGTAATCAATAGCTTATGATTTTATAAGGCTTCTACAATTGTAGAAATTATGTAGAAAATGAAGTAATTTGTAGAAGGTTTTAACAAAAACGGCATTTTGTAGAATTTTGTAGAAGGTTTGTAGAATGTATGTAGAATATATAAATATCTCATTATTAACATTGTAGAAGGTGTAGAAAGTGTAGAAGCCTTTTTCACCCCATTTGAAAAGGGTGAGTACTGCTCCGGACATATAAAAAAAGGCGCAGCGTCCTCACGACGCCACGCCTTTCTACAACTCTAAAACTATTTTTATTACTCATCTAAATCATCACTTGTGGTCTCATTACCTTCCACCTCTACCTCGAGGTTAATATTATAAGTATCCTTAATCATCTTGTAATCGAAACACAGGGCAATGTCCGGTGTCGAAGTCTTTTTGTAAGATATCCCTCCGGTGGGAGTCGTTTCTATTTTCTGAACTTCCACACCACGCTGTATGTTTTTGAACCGGACTGAGTTCTTTTTACCCATGTATTCCTTAGAGTTCTCCAGGTAGTACACCAGCGAGCCTTCCGGAAGAATTGAATCGCCAACTTGCTTGCCGAACTTTTTATACAGCATGAAGATGCGGTTCTTGCGCATCATAAGGATGGCCTTGGGTTCCTGGTACTGCTGTTCAATCTTTATCAGGTTACTTTTGAACTTATTGACATATTCTATACGGTAATCACCTTCGATAAATATCTCACCATCCTGCTGCAGATAAGATACCACATTCCAAAAGTTGGCCAATTCATTGTTACTTTTACATTCTGCGTTCTGACGGATTATGCCATCCAGTGTAACCTTGCGAATATCCTGGTATGAAAACGGCAAGTCAAGTACACCCTCGAGCGTTCTGAAGGCTGCCAGCGGTATGATCCAGTTACGCAAGATTCGGTCTTCCACTTTCTCCGCCCCCAGTCCTTCAATAATGTCAGACAAACAGGAATGAAAGTTACTGACGAACTGTTGCTCCATCTTGGCCCGATGACGCAATATCTGAAGGGTCAGGTGTGACAGGCCTCGTTTGCGAATGTCTACCAGTTCGCTGTATCGTTTCTTTTCCGCATCGGTAAATTCTGATTTGGAAAACGTCAGGAATATAAGTCTACTGAAGAGAGCTATATCAGCTGTTGCCATCTCCTGTCCGGAAAGGATGACTCCTGAGTCAACGGCTGTTATCTCACGCTTCTTGTCTCTGTCCATGTTGATACGGCTGCGCCCGGCTCCATCCCATAAACCTTTCAAGTATTCGCGTTTGTCGATGTCAATGTTGTTTTTAAATTCATCAATATGTACCAGGGCATTTGAACATTGTGCTACCAGCTCGGCCAGTGCCGGGATAGTGGCATTCTGAATGTTGGGAGGTGTGTTGTCGATAATGAACAAGGACATCAGGCTGTGACCGAGCTCTGACTTTCCTGAACCTTTCGGCCCGAACAGGTTCAGGATGGGGAAGCTCTTGGTATAACCGGTAATCACGTCGCGGAACAATGTGGCCAGGAGAAAGCAGATGCCTACTTTGGCATTATCTCCGAAAACTCCTACCAGTTTGGTAAAGTAGTCTCTCATGGAGATGCCGGAGTAGTTCAGGTGGACAAATCGTCGTTCGAACTGGAACAGTTTGTCATCGTCCCGGTAAATCAGACTGGAGGCTGGAAGATAGTAGTTTCCTTTATCGCCCAGGCGAACAATGCCATAATCGTCTACCGGGTGCCATTCGGTGTCAAATACTCCATTGCCGAACGCATAGAATCCTTTGCGCTGCCACCCTAACTGGGTAATCTCCACTGCGGTTTCCGTCTGTTCATAGAGATACATCTTCAGGCGTGTCATTTCTTTTTCGGTAGCCAGCCAGATATAGTTACCCAGTCCTTCGACTTTCTGTTTGAACTTTGATAACGACACCAGGTCTTCTTGCTTCATCTCCACGATTTCCTCCTGGCGATTCTGGTTCTTGATGCGGTACAGTCGCTTGGGGTTAAGAGAATCCTTGATGTGAAACATCGGTTGCATAACGAAGTTTGACCACTGATATTCTTTCCCGTCGTTGGTAGAGTAATAACAGTTGTTGGACTCAAAGAATCCATATTTGGCCAGCAGGTCCCGGTTGATGGTCTGTGTCCTGTCTGCCTTGGATTCGGAAATTTTCTTCTTTTCACGGTTGATGGCCGTAAGCCAAAGATTCTTATGGTTATAGATTTTCTTCAGCTGCTCCAGGTACATTTGTTCTTTGACTTCGTCGCCAACCATGGCCACCATCTGGGCAATTTTGGAAACGGCTGAACTTTTGTCTTCGGTGGTACCGTCAGCCTTGAAGGCATATCCGGCATACCAGGTGATGAAATCTACTTCGTCAAGGTCTTTGAACTTGGTACGGCTGGTGCAGTAAGAGTCCGGATCATTTTTCGTATTTCCTTCACCACAGGGAATCTCCTTTACAGATACGGAGAAACCGCACTCCATAGCCAGTTGGCCGGACTTGATGACAGCAGCTATTCCGGTACCGTATTGTTCGCCTGGTTTGATGGCGTCCGCGTCCGGAAGGAAGCAAAGGGAAGTGGCATACCTTTTAATCTGGTAGAACTGTTTCTTTGTCCAGGCAGCACCCAGTGAGGCAATGGTGTTGTTTATTCCGATGGATTGCAGGCGCATTACATCGGGGGCACCTTCCACACAATAAAATTTTTCTTCTTTGGCAGCCTGCCTGATGGCGTTGTCAATACCGAATATGCTGTCTGACTTGTCATATATATCGCTTTGACAGGAGTTGAGGTATTTGGGGGTACCATCCACTTCGCTCATGTCGCGGGCAGTCCACCCGATGATGTTCCGGAACCGGTCGCGGATGGGTATCATGATACGGTCACGATAGAAGTCATAATATCCGTCACCCTCCTTGCGCTTCCGGATCAGTCCGCACTCTACCATCAGGTCGGCAGAGTATCCGGCCTTGATGGCTGCGTCTGCAAAAGCGGACCAGGAAGGAAGTGCATAACCGATACCCTGCTCCTGAGGATATTGCTCACCCCATCTCTGTTTGATTTTGGCCCGTGCAGCGTCAGCTTCTGTTTTTTGCAGGTTCGCAAGAAAGTATTGAGCCGCAAATTCATTTATTGCGAACATGGACGCACGTTTGCGAATTGCCTTTAGCTCTTCCGGATTTTTCTCTTCTTTCTTGTCTTCTATATCGATACCGTATTTGTCGGCCAGCCAGTGACACGCCTCTGGGAAGTTCATGTTATTTATTTTCTCCACAAACTTAATGACGTTGCCACCTTCTTTGCAAGCACCGAAGCAGTACCATAAGCCGCGTGCCTGGTCTACCATGAAGGAAGGGGTGTCTTCCTGATGGAACGGACAGCATGCCTTGTGTCTGACTCCGGACCGTTGCAGCTGGACGAATTGTCCTACTACGTCTACTATGTCGGCACGGTCAAGAATCTTTTCTATGTCTGAGTTGGAAATCATGTTTTAGAGTGTTTTGGATACCGGCAAATATCAGGTATTTGCCGGCTTTATAAAAGATAGATTAGAAGTGTATGTCGTGGTCACGCAGACGGGTATTGTTGTTGATGTTGTAACAACGTCCATAGCCATCCCATCGGACTCGTTTTCGTCTGGGTGTATTTTTTGAGATACCGTTATTCAACGATTTTCGGCATATTATAATGTAACCGGTCACCTTACGTACCAGCATGTCAGAAGTGTAATAGACGTGCTCAATTTGTTTTGTATGGAAGACGGATTCCCATTCTTCCATTTTGTGTAATTTCATGTTTTCCATACTCATCCTTTTAATTCGTGTTGTTCATTCTCTGTGTAGCCTTAGTATTCCTGGTAATTACATGGTATTCCTTTTTCCCGGCAATTTTTCACGTATGCAGCCCATTTCTTAGCTTCCGTTACGTCAATTGGATTGCGTAGAAAAGCATCTTTCCACGGCCGAATGAAGTCCTGAAAATCATGTTTGTTTGTTATGAAGTAGATAGCATTAGATATATCCTCTCTCTCCCAACCCTCTTCTTCCAATGGAGTATCACCCATTTGGGAATATATGTTGGCCACTTCCTGCAGCATCTTGCCGAACTCTTTGTATGTTGCTAAATTTCGAGGTTTTTCGTTCATGGCTATTATATTATTTACTGGTTTATAATCAGGAATATCACTCCAAGAGCCCCCATCTTCTTGTACAAAGTGTTCCGTATTCACATATTCGGTGTCGTCAAAATGACGCTGAATGGCATTGATTATTTCTAATTCTTCTTTAGCACAATCAATATCTCCCCGCTCAACGTGATTTGCACAAACATCACCGAAAATATCTCTGATTAGGTATAACTGTTCGTCTGTGAAAATATTATATGCCATATATCAATCAATAAAATATTCACAACTATAAGCTCCGGAATCGCTGGGGAAATCTACATTCACACAATATTCACCACCCATTAAAAAAGGCTTATCTGAAGTGACTGTACCTTCTTCATTGGTGTTCGGATCTGTAAGTTTTGCGCCTTTTACCATTTTGTCCAATGCGGTTTTCATTTTTGCTGAAGTAAAGCATGTTATTTTTCGGCCTTGACGTTCCATATATATTAGTCCCATTCCTAATGAAGTACATGCTGCATCTGCTGTTTCTTGGGCTTCTCGATAACTAAAAACTACAGCTGTTTCAAACTGCTGAACTTTCACATCTGGAAATTTTTTAATGAAATCTTCTTTTGTCATAATTAATCCTCCTTTTCTTTAAACTTCGTCTTGTTTCTTCAACCAATTGGGGTCTCTTATTCTCTTACTGAAATCTATCAGTTTTTTAAGGTCGTGTACAAGGTTATCCAAATCATTGTATCTTTGTTCAACATTAGAGTTTATATCGAATAATTGATTAAAGCGTTCTTTGACTTATCTTTGTGGTCTAAAAGGTTCAATTGATGTATTACGACAAGATTCGCCACCGTTATAGCCAAGTGCTTGCAGCGACAGGATTAACTCCTGCTGAGTTTGATGCCTTGCTAATAACTTTCAAGTACCATTGGGATGAATATTACAGCCATTTTACCTTGGAAGGTAAAGTGCGTCAACGCATATCTTACAACAGGAAGACCAGTGTATTGCCTCTGATTCAGGACAAAATGTTCTTCATTTTGGTATATCTGAAGACCAATCCCCTTCAGGAACTCCATGCCATTCAGTTTGAGATGACCCAGCCCCAGGCCAATAGATGGATTCACCTTCTTTCGGAGATTCTCCGGCGTACATTGAAAACGCTTGGTGAATTGCCGGACCGTAACTCCAAACGTCTGATACACATTCTTCAAGGATGCGAAGAAGTCTTATTGGACGGAACCGAGCGGCCTATTCAACGCCCTTTGGATGAAGACAGGCAGTCCGCATGCTATAGTGGTAAAAAAAACTCATAGCATAAAGAATAACCTGCTATGTACCAACAATCTTAGGATTGTATGGCTGAGTTCCACATACGAAGGTCATGTCCATGACAAAAAGATTTGTGATGAAGAACCTCTTCTACTCCCCAAAGGTATCAGGCTTTGGCAAGATACAGGCTTCACCGGACACAGACCGGATGGAGCTGAAATATGCATGCCCAAGAAGAAACCTAAAGGAAAAGAGCTTACTACTGTTGAAAAACAAGAGAACAAGCGGATTTCCGGAATCAGGATTAAAGTGGAGCATGCCATAGGTGGTATGAAAAAATGCCGTATTGTTAAAGAACGATTCAGATGCCATAAATTCGGTTTCGAAGATATGGTGATTCTTATTGCTTGTGGATTACACAACTTCAGAATCAGTCACAAAATGAGTCATATAACAAATTAATCTATATAATGTTTAATGAATTGAAAACGAAAGACGATGCGTGGATGCAGTCCATCCACGAGCGTATCGACCGGCTGTCGGCGATGATTGACGGCATTTTCGGAGATGGCGCGGTTCCGCCAAAAGAAGACGTGTACCTGTGCGACAGTGAGGTGGCGTGTATGCTGAAAGTCAGCCGCAGGACATTGGGCGAGTATCGGAGCAACGGCACGCTGCCTTACTATGTACTTGGTGGCAAGGTCTTGTACAAGAGGAGCGAGATCGAGCAGGTGTTGGAACGGGAATATAGGAGTGTCGGCAAGGCGCGGGGAAGCGGATGAAGATTCCATTTACCTGTTTTTTACGCACTTGTACAGGCTGCGGGCATTAAGACTGTCCGCATAAAGGCTGGACGTTTGCGTGCGCCAGCCACAGACTGTTTTTTAGAGGTGAGGGAGTTTGCCGTCTGGAAAAAGAACCTCTTTTTGGACTTTGGCACAAAGTCGTCCCCTGCCCGGTATCAGACTGTAATTCCTGTATGCAATCCTTTTCTGACTGTTCTCGTAACAGTCTGTTTCAATCCTGCCTGACCTTTGTTTACTTTTCATAAAGAGACTGTACCGCCTTTGTGACCGGGATATGAAACCGAAAGATTGTTTTTGACGGTTGCTAAAAAAGAAAAATCAAAGGTGTTTTGCATGTTCCGTAAAAAATCGTACCTTTACATAAAGTGAGTTGCACATCAACGCAATTGATGCAAGTATGTAGAAACCAGAACGGTTGCCAACTCGTTACCTCGTTTTTTGATGATCCGCATAAACTTTTATTCTTAGCGGATTATGTGATTCTTTCAAAAATAATCTCTATTTTGGGAATACGGCTTTCTGAATATCGGAAATTCTATGTGCCTGCCGTTTTACATCCCCTCCCTACAATCTACAACGACATGCTATCAGAACACTTCCCCATAAAATTTCTATTTTTCCTGTGAAATTATTCTCTTATTCAAAAAAAATAGTATCTTTGTCCTATAAAAGTTGTTCATAAGTATGAGACTGTAAAGTACTGAAATTAGCACAATCTCCAAATCGTTACCTTAGACTTTTCAGAACTTCCATAAGCGTTTGTCTTTCAAATTAATCCATCAAATTGATAAGAATTTAAAGTAAAATCATTCAGTATTCAAAAGAGAATGTCTATATTAGCCTATAGATATTCTCTTTTTATTAATTACAGAGTTTTTTTTAAGAATAGCAGAATAAAAATGAATCATTTAAAATGTACGTTATTAGTTTTTTCAGCCGTATTGCTGACTGCATGCGGAAAAAATGAAAACATTGTCGGTAAATGGATGCAAGCTGTCCCCGGGCTACCGGAACTCAAGCAGGGCTTTGTGCTCGAAGCGGATGGAAAAGCATCATCGGTCAATATGGCTACGCTGTCTTATAAAGCCTGGCAACAGGAAGGAGCTTTCCTAATTCTTTCTGGGAAAAGTGTGGGCAACCACCAGGTGTTACCCTTCTCCGACACGCTTCATATTGAAAAACTGACCCAAGACAGTCTGATATTAAAAAAAGGAGAGCTTATTCTCCGATATGCAAAAGAAGATACCATATCCCAGAAGAAGCTGAACGAAAACATTCCAGCCTCTTTAATTGCTCCAGCAAAAAAAACATTGAGTGTAAAGGGAAAACTGATAATCGGGGCAGAAGTCCGGTCATTCATTCCTGAAGGAAGCGATGAAGCTTATTGGGTCATAGACAAGACCGGGAAACTTTATCAACAATATGACAAAATAACTAAAGGAGTGAAAAACGGAATTCCTGTATACGCTGAACTACAGGTAGAAGACATGGGAAAATCAAACGAAGGCTTTGCTGCCAACTACAAGAGTGTATATCACATACATAAAATCAACAAATTACATAAATAATACACTCTAAGAGAGACATACGTTTTCCGAAGTGTCCACATCACCATGCCAACATACAACAAGCATTTACCCGGACACATTTAAGGATAAAAGTTACCTATTTATTAGATTTCAGTTTTACAATTTACCAATATAAAAGAAAGGGAAATTGCCATTTAAGTATCAAGGCAATCTCCCTTTTTACTACAAAATAGGAGACCCAATCACAATGAATAAACGAATCTATTGAAGAATCTTCCAAACTGCCACCTAATCCTATTTTAGTCCTATTCAAATCCTCTTAATCCGTATTTCATCACCCCAATTCCGTATTCAGGTATTGTTTTCCCGACTTGGGTAAATTAGACCGAAAGATGCATTTTTTATTCTATACTTTTGTCGCTGTTAATATAACATATTAAGAGATATACGCATGAGAATAAAAGTATTTTTATGGATGTCCACAGTGTTTACACTGTTGGTTTCCTGCACTGGCAAGAATGAACAAGTACGGTCGGGAATGATTGTCAAAACTGAAAAAGCAGTTCAATATTCCGGTGGGAATGGAAAGGAATATGCTTTCATCTCCCGGCCATACCGTACTTCGGAATTATCCTTCCGAGTAGGTGGTCCGATAGACCGCTTCGATGTATATTCCGGTAACTATTATTCGCAAGGAAGCATTATCGCCGAGATTGATCCTCGAGACTTTCGCATACGCAAAGAACGGACTAAAGCCATATATGAACAGATGAAAACGGAATTTGACAGAATACAGAAATTGTATGAAAAGAACAATATTTCTGCCAGCCAATATGAAAAGACAAAGGCCGATTATACTACGGCCAAGACCTCCTTTGACATGGCTTCGAACGAACTGGAAGATTCACGTCTCATAGCTCCCTTCAATGGATATGTGGGCGAAGTATATATAGAGAAGTTCCAAGATGTAAAAGCTGCACAGCCTGTCTTGTCGCTGATAGACATTGACCGTCTCCGCATCGAAACATACGTGACACAAGAAGTGGCAG